>ERZ1026856.54-NODE-54-length-83495-cov-6.898430_pt1 | contig 83495 bp, 63 predicted proteins | sample MGYA00380158_ERZ1026856 | MGnify/ENA primary metagenome ERZ1026856 (study PRJEB33269, sample SAMEA4719794) | human gut metagenome | biome: human-associated habitat; feature: organic feature; material: feces | place: Cameroon | collected 2013-10 ... | reverse complement strand
TCGGATTCAGAATGGAGATTTTTTAAAAACTCCTGTTCCATCAGGCGTTCTTCCACCAGTTGCCGTTCAAGGCGTTCCTCTTCCGTTTCCTCCGGTTCTTCCCCGGATTCGTCTTCCTGGTCTTCATCTACATCCGTTACCACGGTTCGGACGAATTCCTCTTTGGACGAATTTCTTTGCACATCATCAGAATCTTCGAGTCTAGGAAACTCCTCTTCGCTTCCGATGATCGGGGAGGATGATTCTTCCGTATTTTTGACATCTTCGCTGTCAAACTCCGCATCTGTCACAACGGTACGGATAACTTCATCCTTTTTTTTTCTGGTTGCAACCACCCGTTCCACCACCGGGATCTCTTCTCCTGCTACGATGTACTTATTGTAGCTTTCCTCAACAGCTGCCAGACGTTTCTCAATGGAATTCCTCTGGTTGGTGTTTCGGCTGGACCACTCATTGTACGTATCATTAATGGTGGCTCTTTTCTTTCCGGAAAAGAAATACTGCATCCAAGAAGCAAACCGTTCCACATCCACATTTTCATCAATGGAGCGTTTGACGGCTCTTGCCAGAGTTACCATGTGGACTTTTCCAAGGATGCGAGCCTTGACATTTTTGATTTTGTCATTTTCTTTGACAATCTCAAAAACCTCAAGGAAACGATCTAAGATTTCCTCGATCATTTCCACCTGCTCCGGTGTGAATTTCGCATCACGGATAAACGGACGGAAATTTTTAAGATCCAGTGCTGGCTCCTCCATGTAGAGCATACAGTAAATCTGCTCCACAAGTTTCTCGTTCCAGTAACTTTCGATTGCCCTTTCAGACAATGCAGACTGGAACACCGGATGTTTCGCCAGTTCAATCACCTCCTCAAAGGAAGCCATTTCAACACGCAGTTTTTCTGCAGTTGTCATGCCCTTTCCGGAGTTGGCGTTAATGATCGTGAGACGTTCATCCTCACGGGACATGTTATCGTGATACTCAATGCGGATCATTCGACCCATGATAACATGCTGCAAAATTTCCGGCAACTGGGAGAATGTCAGACCGTTAATGTCGATCATTTCTCTCCCGTTTTCGTCCTCATAATGAACAAGTTCTTTTTCCGCCTCGGTAAACTCGATGGCATCCTCCGGATTTAAACGCAGTTTACGGAGATTCGAAATCTCAAACTTGTCCTTAGAGAACAGCTCACTGGCTGTCATTCTCTGTTTGCCGTTCAACAGGTCAAACAGAGTACCAGCCTTTTTATCGTCCCCTACGTGTCTGTTTGCCGTGATTGCCGGAATATCTCTGCCCTCCACAAAGGAAGCCACCAGGTTACACTCCGTTTCTCGATCCCACACATAAGATCTCTGATAAATGTTAGAGTATGTCATAGTTCCTTTCTCTAACATTCTTAACATTTGTTCCAAACTCCACACTTTTGCAGCTGCTGCCATATTTTTTTCTCCTTTTCTTTTTTGTTGGTTTTCCGGTTAATAGTTACGCCCTTCTATCCCCCTTTCTTTTTTATTGTTTTTGACAAAAAAAGTCACAAAATACGAGAACGCATTCTGTGACTTTTATTCCATCTACTTTATCGTCAAAAACCTATGCTCTCATTATAAGTTATAAATATTTGCTTGTCAACACTTTATACCAGACCGGATGCGTATTTCCACTCCCCAGCACTCTTATATTGTATCATTTTTCCAGATAAACAAAAAGAGCGTTTTACAGTTTTTCACTGTAAAACGCCTTTGTTTGTTTTCTATCTTACACATGCCGTTACATGCATCCTGCATCTTCCGGCTGCCTCAAATGCCTTCTTGATGATGCCTTTCACAAAGTTTCCGATTGCATAAGGCACTCCATTTCCAACCATCTGCTGTTTCGATGAGAGTTTTCCATAGAAGGTAAAAGACTCATCCAAGCCGGATAAGGCAGCAGCCTCCGCTACCGTTAGGATACGGTCCCACTTTCCACTGTTATCATAACGTGGCGGGCTTAATAAATATTTTCTCCAGTTGCAGATCGTGACACTTGGCTGATTCCGGTCAAGTCTGCGGTACATATTGGAGTGTACCCCTTTTGTCCGGAGTTCTTCCGGCAGATCTCGCCAGTTACCACCTTCCGGAACCAGTGAGATTCGCAGCTTCGTCATTTCACTTGGCTCAGACACATCCATAAGGTTCTTCCATCCATCATGAATTTTTGAAAGTGCCTGCGAAACGGTTTTGGCTGGATGAACTTTCATATCCGGGATGGTAACAGCTTCCCCCAGTTTGCTTCCAATGATAATGGCTCTCTTTCTTTTAGTGTAGCCACCAAGATCCGAATCGCACACTACTTTGGTTGTGATTTTATAATCCTCCCCCAGTTCATCGTATAAATACTTCTGATTTTCGCAGTATGCATCCGTCAATAATTGCGGTACATTTTCAATCAGAAACAGTTTGACTCCTGTTTCTTTTACCAGACGGATATAGGTCTGGAACAAATCTCCTTCCTCATGATTGGTTCCCCGCTTGACTGCGGATGGATTTGCTCTGGAATACGGCTGACACGGGCATCCGCCTATCAGAATATCCGCAGAGGGAAGGTCTTTTCCTCGTAACGCCCGGACATCCGTTTCATGGATGTGTTCTCCTATGTTCTTCCGGTAAGTCAGGGCTGCATCCTTGTCCACCTCCACTGCATACACAATAGAAAAATCATTATCCCTTGCAAATGGAAGATCCAACATTCCTGCACCGGAAAAAAGAGAAATTACCCGCAATACGTCCGGAACATTCCCGTTTACCTTCGTATCCACCGGAATATCCATGTCCGAATCCAAGGCTCCGAAAATATCTGCAAAACTCAGTTGGTAATACTGGTTTTCGGCACCGGAAGCCTTTAAAAGCGTTTTCGGCATCTCAAATGCCCCGATTTTTTTCATGCACTGTCGGATGGAAGTAACCCTTCCTTTTACGATCTTCTTCTCCAATGCAGTGACAATGATTTTATCTTCCCGGATCTCAATATCCAGATAGGAAGCCTTCTCCATAACGGATCGTACATCCTTGTTTCGGAGGTCAAACAGGCTTTTTATTTTTCCATTTGACATTTTTCTGGATATTTTCAATCCGAACCCCGAATCCTTTACCGGAAGGATTAAAAGTTTGTTTTGGTCTTTATCCAGAATATACTTATATTTTTTTCCTGGCAAGAACTTCCCAAAACCCTCAAAAGAAAACGTAAGTCCTCTTTTAGATGCTTTAATTTTTTTTGTTTTTATAACTTCTCTTTCCATCTTCTTCTCCTTCTTCTTGTAAAAAATGGGTCCGGCAGATGCACGAACCCATTTTCTTTGTTTTTCTGTTTGATTGTCGTTTTACTTTAAACAACTACCCTCCTTTTATTTTTCGTTTTTCAAAACAAAAAAAGCCAGAGACAGGAATTCCTGTTTCTGACTTTTCTTCCACCTATACTTTGTCCAAAAAACGATTACCTATATTATAAGGTTGATCCAATTAAAAGTCAATACAAAGTAAGTGAAGTCAATTACTGGTTGCATATGCAAGGTCCTGAAAATAATGCACTTGAATCCACGCATCCCATGCGAGATGCGACTGTGCGCGAACATGCTCTTTTAACGGTTGACTCTACTTAAATCCACGCATCCCATGCGAGATGCGACTTTTACGAGGTGTGTTTTTTTGTGGATTTTTTTACACTTAAATCCACGCATCCCATGCGAGATGCGACGGAAATGTTACACGATAAAGACGTATTGAACACACTTAAATCCACGCATCCCATGCGAGATGCGACAGCAATCTTGTAAAAAAAAATCGCCATATAGACGGACTATATAGTAAGTTTTATACAGGCAGACTAAGAGAAACCCTATCCGGAAGCTACCCTAACCTCACCTATACGATTGCTTTTAGGTGCGAATCTACTGGGATTTTTATGTCCACTTCCTATCCGCACTTCTTTTTAGTTAATTATATAATCATATTAATCAAAAGTCAATTTCTTAAATGGATGACTTTCTCATGGCTAGGCTATGTCCTCGTGCTGTGACTGCTGCCATTTTTCCATTTTTCCTTTTTTCTATTTTCATTTTTACATTCTTTACTTTTATTTTCCGTTTATCTATCCTCTTTTTTTATGTTTTCCACCACTCTGTTCGCACAGCACAAAAATACCGGACAGGATGATTCCTGCCCGGTTGTTGCTTTCTATATATCTCTTTCCGGTACGCAAAAAGCCGTGGTATAATTCCTCTTCGGAATATACCACGGCTTTTGTTTTACACCCACACCTCCTTTTTTGCCAGCACCATAAAGATACTGAACAACTCCATCATAAAGAGACAGAATAGCATTTCTCCGTCTCCTGCAAATAACTCGGTCTTTGAGACCAGGATGCTTGCAACAAGCATCCCCATCCCGCAGAGCCGTTGCCAGGTAAGGAGGGTTGATAATTTTCTTATCAGACGTAACACTTTTCTACGTCTGATAAATTTTTTTCTTCTCTTTTCTCTGCTCATTTTGAGCAGTTTCATCTCTTCTGTAGTTACACGAACCACAATTTTTTTTTCATTTTTTTTCATTTTTTCCTCTTTCTGCCCTTTTTCTCCAGGGCTTTTTATCATTTTTCGCCATAGGCACAAAAAAAGAGCTACAGGCAGACTTTTAGAAAGTCTTCCTATAACTCTTTAATCCCTTGACGTTTTACAATCACATTATAGTTTTATTATAATGGCTTTCAAAAGAAAATGCAACCCTTTTATTTTCTCATCCTGCTACCAGAGGTTTTTCGTTTTTTGTACCATTCTTGCGTATCCGGTATGGATTTTAGGCACAAAAAAAGAACCTCTCCGACAAGGTAGGGTTCATTTCCTTGCTTTATGTTCACACCTAACTTTTTTTAGCTTCGGCTTTTTTCTTGCCAGTCTCCTTCCCAATAAACTTTTTCACGGTGGGTCCCTTCAATATTACCGTGTTTACGGTTCCTTTAGGAAATCTCTGGCAAAGCGAATTGTTATCTTCGTCTGTGTTCGCTCCTGCTTTTCCTTTCAGCTGTGTGATACATAAATAATATATTTTTATTATAGCAAATAAATCTCTTTTGTCAACCGGATTGCCTAAAGAAAAAGGAGCCGGATTTAATTCCGGCTCTTTTTTTTACATAGCAACTGCTTTCCCCGTCTGCAAGAAAACAATATAGGCTTCCTTTACGGAAAATCCATTCTTTTCCATTGCATTCCGGTAACGGTTGATTTGTGGCTGATGCTTTCTGGAAGCAGCTACCTCTTTCCCGGATTGTACCCGGTCTGACTTGTAATCTATCAGTACATAACCATCTTCCTCTTTAAAGTATGCATCTATGACACCCTGCATGATAACCGTTGTGTTATCATCAATGTCGGGGTCAACCAGTTTCGCAGGAACAGACTCCATGTAATACGTTTCTTTCCGTATTTTATTTCCATCCCGCTCGCTTTCCACCATCCGTTTTCCAAGAGGACTTGCAAAGAAGTTTATAAGCAACTTCGTGCGAACCGTTTTCAGTTCATCCTTTGTCACTACTCCATTGTTTAAAAGTCTCTCTATCTCATCTTCCACGCCTTTCTCCGTGTCACATTTTGAAAAATCAATCATCCGAAGCATCTTATGATACAGATTACCTTTGTCAGCACTTGAAATTTCTTTTTCACGCATAAACTTCGGGAGCAGATCGGACGGGTTGACTTTCTTTGGTTTTGGTTTTTTCTTTCTGCTGCCCGCCAGCTCCTCTGGGGAAGCCTTTGGTTTTAAGGCTGCCACATGCATGTACGGGTATGGACGGTTGCTTCCGTTGTATACCTTTTCTTTTAAGATGCGTAACACATCTTTTTCCGAAAGTGTCTCCGTCTTTTCTTCCACCTTATCATGTCGTGTAATCAAATCCATCACATCCACCATTTTAAACTCCACATTGGAATTCTCATTGTAGACAGACAGACTCCGATCCATTTCCACTCCGGCAAGTTTGGCAAACGGTTCAAACACCTTATTTCTGGCAAGTGCCATGAAAATCCAATCCATGAAAGAGGATGCCTGTGTCAGTTCCAGATACGGCAGTTCCTTCGTCTGGTAATTCATTCCAGCATACCGCATCATCTTTGACAGAATATCTTTTCCGGACCCGACCATGATTAACCTTTCCTTGGCTCTTGTCATGGCTACATACAAAATTCTAAGTTCCTCTTCCAGAGTCTCTATCTGAATCTTACGTGCCAACGCTCTCTTAGGGAGAGTTAAATGCTTGGTTCGCTTTTCCGTATCAATAAAGTCGGAAACAAGTCCTAAGTCCTGATGCACCAGAATGGGTTTTCTCGTATCCTGCTGATTGATTCTTTTCCCAATGCCTGCCAAAATCACAATCGGGAACTCCAATCCCTTTGATTTGTGAATGGTTGTAATCTTAGTCGCATCTTTATCCGCATAAACAGAGGAACCATATTCCAGCTCGTACTTTTTCAATGTGTCTACATATTTTACAAAGCCAAATATGTTGGAACACTCCATGGAAACAAACTTCTCCGCTTCATTTAGAAGCATTTCAAGGTTTGCTTTTTTTACCTCTCCATTCGGAAGGGAAGTCCACTTCGTATAGCACCCGGTTTCACGATAGATGATATTGATAATCTCCGAAAGGGTACAATCTTTACACTCCATCGTGATTTTTTCCAAAAACGTAAGAAATGCGTTGATCTTATTTCTTACAGCTCTATCCGTGCCATGCTCTTTGTAAAACCGCACCGCACGGTATAAATCACCTTTCACTTCCTCTGTATTCCGGAAGCACTCGGCTATTTCCGACATTTCCACAGACGTAAAATCGAAAATCTGCATCATGGCAGCAGTAAGCGGGATATCCTGCATCGGATTATCCACGATTTTTAATAACGATAAAACCGCCTGTACCTCTACCGTGTCAAAAAAACCTTCTTTTTTGTCTGCATAACTAGGGATTCCCTCTTTGTCCAAGATTGTCAGCACATCCTCCGACCATCCGGTAAAGGAGCGGGTCAGTACCACGATGTCTTTGTACCTTGCAGTCCGATAGGCTCCCGTATCCTTGTCGTAGACAGCCTCCTTTCCGACAATCTCCTTAATGATGTCAGCAATAAGCATGGCTTCCATTTGTCTGGATTTCACATCAGTGTCCGTTGTTTCGAGCAAACAGATCTCCGTTTTTTTAGGCTCCACTCCCAACGGGAATTTTGCACCGGATTTTAAGGCAGCTTTATCATCATAAGTAATATTTCCCAATGCAGGAGTCATTAATTGACCGAAAAAGAAGTTGATGGTTTCAATCACTTCTCTTCTGCTTCTGAAGTTCTGGTAAAGTTCTACCCTCTGGTAATCACTCATTTCATCCTCATCATACGAGGCGTATTTTTCCAGAAACAATTCCGGTCTAGCCAGACGGAATTTGTAGATGCTCTGTTTTACATCCCCTACCATAAAGACATTCGGGTGATTTGAACGGCAACCGGAAACACTCTGTATGATGGTTTCCTGTAGCATGTTTACGTCCTGGTACTCATCCACGTAGACCATCTTAAATCCGCTTGCTATTTCATCTGCCAACGGGGTATACGTTTCATTACTGTCCAATAAAAGGGATAGGGCTGTATGCTCAATGTCTCCAAAATCCAGAACATTTTTCTCTTTCTTTTTCTTTAAAAAATACTCTGCAAAGCCTTCGGACAGTTCCAGAAGCGTTGTCATGTGTGGCTTGATTTTTTCAACCGCACTGGTATCCAATGTGTATTTCTTCTGCATATCCTGCAATACCTTTTTTCCGGCATTTCGGATTGCCGTCACCCGTTCCTTCTTGGAACCGTCCACGTTTGCATCCTTTTTGGAACTGAGTCTCGGAAACGTAAGGGCTGACAAGAAAGTTGACACCTTTTCATAGGTATCTGCCAGCAACAGCCGTTTAGCCTGCTCTAAGTCCATTTGTACCATTGGAAGGTTCATATACGGACCACCTGTCTCTTCGCAGATTTCACATGCATGTTTGAGATTGTCACAGATACTCTCCACCTGCATGTGAATATCCTGCATCAGAAATTGCATCCACTCGGTCTTGTCTATCTCTTTGACCGAAAGCATTTGCTTACAGGTATCGAGCCACTTTTGCGGGAACGGGTTGGATTGTGCCATATCATAGACAGCTTTGATGCTCTCTCTGATTGAAAGATCACTTTTCCCACTTCCATAAGCGTTTACAAACTCGATAAAGGACGGATTCTCCGATGAATACTGCATTTCCATGTATTCCTCCATTGCCTTTTCAAACAGAATGGATAATTCCGCCTGATCTGCAATACGGAATGCCGGATCAATATCCGTTTCACTAATATGGTCCTTTACGATACGAAGGCAAAAACTGTCAATCGTCATGATAGATGCCATTTCTGTCAACATCATCTGACGTTTCAGCCATGCGTTTCCTCTCTCCTCTCGTATCTTTTTTTCCAGTGCCAAAGAAATTCGTTCTTTCATCTCTCTGGCTGCATCCCTTGTAAATGTTACACAAAGGATTTCATTCATCCCAACCTGTTCGTTCACAATAGAATGAATGATTTTTTCTACCAGAGTTGCTGTTTTTCCGGCTCCGGCTCCGGCTGAAACCAAAATGTTATGAATCCCATTCTTGGGTTCGATACATTTTAGCTGTTCATTTGTCCATGCCATTCTTCTTTCCTTTCTGTGTTGTTTTTTCTACTTGAATTATATATCTATAGATATACTTAGCCAAGTTTTGGATTTCCTTGTTGCTTTTTAAAAGCAGTTGCACCACCTTTCTTTTTTTCAGTTTTTCAAACAAAAAAAGTCAGAAAACGGACACGACTCCCTTTTTCTGACTTATTATCCATGCAACACTTTGTTCGATCACTGATGCTTCCAGTATAAATAATTTCTTCTCAAAAGTCAAGATAATGAGGTTTTCTTCTTTTTTACCTCTTTTTCTGCCATGCGTTTTACAGCTTGATAGAACCCTTTTGCTCCCATTGCCGATAATGCAGAGGGGGCATTGATGAAAACATTATCACTCCTGTTTATCCATTCCTCTATATATTCAACCGTGTATAAGCTATCGTCAAGCATACCTATAATTTCCTTTTCCTTATCGGATAAAACAATCTTCTCTGCCATATAAACCGCTCCTTTCTATATTTATTATTATATCACATCTTGCAGAACGCTGTAAAATCCACGCATCCTGTCAAGGATGCGACTATTCTTTATCATTTTTGCCCTGGCAAATTTTTACGGATAAACTCCATCTTCCACTCCATTTTTCCGTTGTCCAGAAGGTTTAGTGTCAAATTGCAAGGATACGGGCTTCCATCCTTTTTGCTCTTGCCAGTTGCCCGGAAAGAATGAGGAGACTTACTCTTTAAAAGTTTTTTTACGGATGCTTCCGTCAGTTTTCCTCCCGTCACGGCTTCAATATACTTGTCATGCTCGAATAAGATGAAATTACACTTCGGTTTTTCTTCTGTTCCATCTGCCTGTTTCCGATTGTTCTCGCATGAATAAAAGGCATTCATTTTGTTTGTGTTCTTATCCTTATAAGAATGCTTGTACACAAGTCCGTGGCACTTCGGGCACTCTCCAAGGGATACCAATGAATCTTCTTTTGTAAACTGTACGGAATGAGTCCCTTTCTTGCGTTCCGTATCAACAATCTGGTTTACCATGTCCTTTACTTCATTCAAGAATTCCTGTGGCGGATACTCCCCCTTCGATATGAGATGCAGCTTATACTCCCATTCCGCTGTCATATCCGGCTTTTTTAGGCATTCCGGCAGTACGTTCTCGACCATTTTAATCCCTCTGTCTGTTGGAATCAAATAATCTTTTTCCCGCCTTATATACTCCCTACGCACCAGCTCCTCGATGATATTTCCCCTGGTTGCAGGTGTTCCAAGCCCACGCCCCGCAAGGCTTTCCTTTATCTCTTTTTCGTCTCCCTCGATCTCTACTTTTGCAAACGGATTTTCCATCTTCGCGATCAGTGTACCGTCTGTATACTCAGATGGAGGCGTTGTCTGTTTCTTTCGTACCTCTCCATCTTCCACCAGGTATTGTTGTCCCTCTCCAAGCCCCTCAGAAGCGTTTTTAAGCGGGTTCTCATCCTCTTCCTTACCTTTCTTCGACTCAGACTCTTTCTTTGGAAATAACGCCTCCTGCAACGACCTGTACCCCTTTTTAACAGGGACCTTTCCCGTTGCTTTAAAGGTTTCTTCGCCAACTGCAAGGACAACGGTACTCTGGTTATAAACGTAGTCTCTTGACATGGCAAGCACGAACCTGGAAACAATCAAGTGTAATACATTCATCTCCAACGAACTTAACTTGCTGATGTCCTCTTTTCCAATTCGGGGTGTCGGCAGCAGAGCCGGGTGATCGGTCACTTTACTATCGTCCACGATTCTCTTGTCAATATTAAGTCCTGTTTTTAGTACATATTCAGCTACAGGCTTATACACGGCATTCTCATTAACAGTCCTCATTAATGATTCCATTTCCGGTATCATGTCGTTTGTAATATACTTACTGTCCGTTCGTGGATAGGTAGAAAGTTTCTTTTCATAAAGGGATTGAGCTGCTTTTAATGTATCCTGTGCAGAATACTTATAAACTCGGCTCGCTTCCTGTTGAAGAGAAGCAAGATTATGTAGTTGCGGTCTGGACTCTTTTTTCTGCTCTTTTTTATAGAGTGTGACCGTAGCTGTTCTTCCTTTTACTTTGGAAAGAACTTCCCTTGCTTCCTGCTCTGTTTTGAAATTCTTTGCTTTGTCGGATTCCCGGAACCACGTTGCCGTAATTCCACCTGCCAGTATGTGCAGGATAAAGTAGTCTTCCGGTTTGAAATTTATAATCTGTAAATGTCGGTTTACGATTTCCGATAAAGTAGGGGACTGCACCCGTCCGGCAGCCAGGGGCGGTTTTGTTTTAAAAATGCAGGTAAACAGCCTGGAGCCGTTAATTCCGATAAGCCAGTCAGACATAGCCCTCGTAAGTCCGGCATAGTAAAGATTGTCATATTCTTTCGAATCTTTCAGATTCTTCATTCCGCTTACGATAGCTTCTGCCGTCATGGAAGATACCCATAATCGCTTGATGGGAACCTTTCGCTTCATTGCCTTGTTGTAGATATGCCGTTGAATAAGTTCCCCCTCAATTCCGGAGTCTCCAGCATTTATTACATACTCAATGTCTTCCCGGTTTATCAGTGTTTCTACCACCTTGTACTGTTTTGCGGTAGCTGCAAGCACCTTTGTTTTCCATTTATCCGGAACGATCGGAAGTTGCTCTAAAGACCATTTCGCCCATTCTTCAGAATAATCATTTGGCTCATAGAGACCAATTAAATGTCCGACCGCCCATGTGACGATATAGTTATTTCCCTCTATGTAGCCGTCTTTCGTTTGGTTTGCCCCGATCACGGAGGCGATATTTCGTCCTACGGACGGTTTCTCAGCAACGATTAGCACACTCATTACTGAGCCTCCTTCTCTTTCTTCATTCTTCGTTTTCTTTGTTTCTTCTTTTGATATGCAACCAATTCTTCCGGAAGCTCCAATATGTCGCTGACATCACATCCAAGTTCAATTGCCAGCCGAAACACCACAATGGCTTCTGCCTTATTGATATCCCGGTATCTGGACTCATAATGCTGGATTCGTGCCAGAGCAATTCCTGCCCTTTCAGCCAATGTATGAGCCGAGATTCCCGCTTCTTTCCGGAGTTTTTTTAGATTTGTCTGCTTCTGTCCATCCATAGTTTTTTCAGACTTATCATTCATGTTTCTTCCCACTTTCCACAGTCTCTGCATCTTCGCTACCATCTTCTGTAATATCAAAATTACCACGGCAAAGAGAAAGGATGTAAAGCCCCATTAAAACAGCACAAACAGACTGGAGGACCGTCATAATCAAATCAAACGCAACAGATACTCGCAAGATTCGGATATTACTGGTGAATGCAATTATATTTAGAAACACAATAACAGACACAATCTGGTCATTGGTTTTTTCTTTTAAGGCAATCTCCCTTATCAGTAAGGTAGCACACGCCTGTACCGCAAAAAGCGTAATGACAATCCACCATTTGTTTCCCCAAATGGTGGCTGCTCCCATAAATAGAACGGAAGCAAAAAAACCGCCTATCAAAAGTTGGATGTACTTTTTGTTATACTTTGTTTCACTCATAATAATCTCCCTTTTTATATCTCATATCTTTTTATCATATTTCGTATCTGCTTGGATGCTCCAAGCACTTCCATTACCCGTAAACTGTTTTGTTTTTCCGCCACTCCGTTGTAAATGCTTTGGATGATGAATGCATTGGCACTTTTCTTTATATTTTTAAATCCAAGATTGTTTCCCGTAACCAATGTGATTTTTTTCTGCCTGTATCGTATCTTTTGAATTGCCCGTTCGATTCCTTTTAAAAGCACTTCGTTTATGCTGTTTGCGTTCGGAATGGTTTCTTCTACAACCTTTGTCAGCGAGTCATATCCGAGCAGGTATTTGCAGCATCCGGCTTTCTCTTGATTATCAAAAGACCCTTGTATGATTACCACAAACTGTTTGCTCGTCAGTAGTTCCTGTATTACTTCCTCGTTCCATTCCGCTTTTTCGCAGGCTATCTTTATGGTGGCAGGCTTTTTCTTTTTTTGCAATTCATCTCTTACTACTCCCTCATAATAGGCTCCCTTTTGCCTTTTTGCGGCTGCCACTGCCATTTGATCGCACAATTCATTATAGTGGTTTCCTTGATGTCCTTTTACCCATATAAACTGATATGTATGTGGCTCTAACAAGGCAAGAAGTTGCTTCCATAATTCTACATTTTTGACAACACCTCCGTTTTCCCCACGATCCCAGTTGATTTTCTGCCATTTTTTTATCCAATGCTTATTGAACGCATCTACAACATATTTGGAATCCGAATGAATCACGATCTTAGACGGCTCTTTCACCATCTGCAAGCCTATTATAATTGCCGTGATTTCCATTCGATTATTCGTGGTACGCTCACTTGCCTGTGAGATTCTTTTTTCGTAAGGCTTTCCATTTTTTTCATACCGAAGAATGGCAGAACACCCTCCTGGTCCATTCGGGTTTTTTAGGCAAGAGCCATCCGTATACATTGTAATCTCGATTCTCGTCACATCCTTTAGTGAACCTCATATGGTTCATATTTTTCCCGGTAAATTTTTTGCAACTCATTTTCGAACCCATTCTTAACTACATTGGCATATCCCGGAAGTCCTTTCTTGATAGACAACGCAAAACTTTGTTTCGCTTCTTCTTGTGTGCATTCCGTGCCTACATAGATACAGCTTTCCACTCTTCCGCAGTAATGGTATTTCGAAAACTTCGCATTTTCCTGTTTTTCTTTATAAAACCAATCAGCTAAAAGTTCTTTTGAGAACGGTTTTTGTATTCCCATTTCGGCATACTCAATGTAGTGGTTAAGATTGCTGTTTCTTCTGGCTGTCATATCTATAACATGGCGATCATCCACTACAATCCACGCATGATGTGTCAGTTTGCCTGCATAAATGCTGTAAATCCATCCGGCATAATATTTAACGGAATGGTTTTTGCTATATCCGCTTTCCTCTGCCTTTTTTAAGATAGCTTCACTGGTAGAATAGCATTTTCCCATCTGTTCAGCAATCCCATCCATTAGATGATCCAGTTCCTTTTCATCCATATTTTCTGTATTACCTGGGTAAAATACCTGTACCGGGTTTTCGTTTGGAAGTATATATGGTTCGCTCGGTATAGTAAAAGATTTCCTTTCGATATAGTTGCACTGAAAAGAAACCTTTCCCCACCTGCTTCTTACTGCAAACAGCTCTGTTCCGCATTCGTACCGTTTCATCCGCAAGTGAAGCGACTTTGCCTCACAGATTTCATAAAAGACTGCTTTTTTCCTTTTGCATACAAGTTCTTTTGTCTCAATCTCGACCGCAATTACAAATCCCGTCATGAATACTTCCAAAACGGTTCGTTCCAGTTCTTCCAGTGTTATACCCTTTTTCGGCTGATAGCCGTGAATAAAAGTTTCTGAAAAAGATGCTGATTCAAAAGTTTCCGAAATATCATTTTCGTAGACAAGAATCCAGCCAGAATATATTCGTATCATGTTATCCTTTATGTAGCCATAAAGGTTTTTATAGCTGACGGAAATTCCTCTTTGTTGGCAAGTAATAATTGCCGTTTCTAACTTAGAATGGATCAACTCTTTGTTACTTTCGTAAATTTGCAATACCTGATCGGACTCTATTTTGTAATGAATCGGACATATCTGAATCATTTCTCTCTCCTTTGTATGTATCTATAGATAGAATATCATACACACATTGTCAAGTCAAGATTTTGTATATCTATAGATATTTCGATAGCATTCTCAACAATCTCTCATCTGCAACTTATACCAGTGAAAGTAAAAAAACGGGGCAGCAGGTAAAACCCGCTGTCCCGTTTTAAATCTCACAGCTTAACCAAGGTATTCTTCGAAGAATACTACATACTTGCATTTTGCTGTTTTTTTACATTCTGCATATTCTTTTGTAAGTGTGCAAATTTTTTTATCATATCGCTTGATGGTATCCTTGGTTGTTTCCGAGCGAAGATCGGCACGGCAAACCGGACACATATCGTTTTTCAGGTAATCCTTGTTTAGCTTTGAACCACACTTCTGGCAAGAAACCAAATTGGCTTTAAAAGTACGAACGGAATGTTTTTTTTCGTACTCCTCTTTCTTTTCCTCTTCTTTTTTGATTCGTTCCAATATACTTTCCATTTTTTTGCTATTATTTAATAGTGGAACGGCAATGTTATAGCTTCTCCGCCAATCATAGCAATTTGCTTTTTCTTCTGCCTCATCAATTGTTTCAGCCGGATTTTTTATATCTCCCTTAAAGTAAATGGGAAAACGTGCCCCTGAATTCGGAAACTCCCTCAAATCAGCATTCTGCCGGACTACATCATTGATATACTTTTTTGCCTTTTCTATCTCTTTTTTCTCTTTACTTTCGATTACAACACATCCTGCTATCCAACTCACTCTATTTTCCTCCTATTCTTTCGCCAATTTCTATCATCTTTTTACTTTTGTATCCAAGAATTGCCAATGCCTGATAAATACCTTCTGCATAACCATGATAATTCTCAGACAACCGCAAACTAATTTCCTCATCATCATAATGTCCGCCTCTTTTTGCATCTTCGTAATCTTCCCATTTGGCATCTGCCTTATCGAGACTCAAAGCTGCCTCATCCAATACTTTTTCACATTTATTCTTTTCTTCCTTTGTCATAACTATACCTCTTATCTATTATATTTATGCATTCGGAATGCTGTCTAAAGTTACTGCCGTATAGTCAATATGGTAATCTCCATAAGTTGCATACGCATTTAACTCGAATCTGCCATTCGACTTTCCGATTGAAACTTCTTCCGAGCACTCTGTTCCGTTTACGAACCCTTCCTCATCATTTTCCTTGTCTTCTTCCACCAGTTCGACCATCTTTTTGCGAACACTTTCCTCTGTTCCAAAAAAACGAAAAATCTCAACTCCATCCGCCTCTGTATTGGCAATAGCGATAATCCAATCACGCTTTACTCCAGAGTCCATTTTTTCAGGCTTTTGAGTGTTTTTTTCTTTACTGCAATTACAGATAATATCTCGCAGTTCCGATATTTCCACTTCCGAAAGATATTCGCTTCTTTCTGATTCCGGAATATCGTAAATACTACAAATATTATCGTTATCGAACCAGATCTCCACAACAAAATCCCATTGCCTATTGTTGCAATTGTACTCACAATGGATAAAATACGGATTTCCTTCTTTATCAACTAACTCTCCGTCACCAATATCCATGGCGAATGATGCATCATCATTCCAGTAAGAATTGCATCCATAGGTTTTTCCGTTTCCCCAGTATATTTCACCAAGCAAAGATTCTCGTTTTCCTTTTGTATACTTCATGTCCTCTTTTCTCCTTTCTTGTAAAGAAAAAAGGAAATGCTTAATTAGCACTTCCCTTTCCCGTTTTTATTCGATTTTTTGTCTTTTAAAAAAACTACCCTCCTTTACTCCCCGAAAGCAACCTCCACATGGACATATTCAGCCCCTGTTTCCGCATAAATTCCTTCTGCGTGATGTGTCAGCTTCATAAGTTCTTCCTTGTGTTCCTTGCTTACCTTACCTTCCCATGAGAAATGGTAAAAACCAGGCTCTTCAAGTTTCTTATATTCCGACTCCCGAACATGCACTTCCGGATAATTTTCTGCAAAATTGATGAAAATGTCTCCAACGGCTTTTTTATCCACCTGTGCCTCCATCATATTTTGACATTTACTAAATTCTTTTTCACTTTTACCTCCTGTTTTTGGTAAGCCATTCCAGGCGAACCTTTTCTTTTGTTGCATAACCTGTTGGATTTTTTCCAACAGTATAGCCACTTTTTCCCCCTTTCTTTGCACAAGAAAAGTCACAGAATCCCTCTTACGGATGCTGTGACTTATATTCCTGTATAACCATGTATAATTGACTTACACGTAAATTATATAATTTTCCTTTTGGTTTGTCAACCTCATTCTCACACTCCACAAGGGAGTGTGAGGCGATAAGAAATCGCACAGATGATGGATATGACACCGCCACTAAAATCCACGCACCCCTACCGGGATGCGACAATCCATACCATTGCTCACAAAGTCATGGAACAATTGCCAAAATGTCTAATTGATACATACACCATCTTCATTCACGGTATAACCGTCCGGTGTAACTGTATTTACTAGCATCTCACCTATATCGTTAAAGTAATACCATTTTCCTTTTATTTCTCTCCAGCCTGTTACCATATAGCCGTTTTCGTCCATAAAGAAATAATGATCGTTGCTTTTTACCCAATCATTTTTTACATATCCTCCCGGTAAGTCATACCACCATCCGGTTTCGTCTTTTTTCCATCCGTAACTGTCCAGGGATTTATAGCCATATAACTCTTTGTTTTTTCTTGCAATCTCCTCTGGAAGATCGTAACTGTTTGACTCAAACCATCTACTCTTTCTTCCGGAATCCGGATTACATTCTCTGACATAAAACACATACGTTCCGACACCACGCATCATATCAGACAGATCCAAGGACTTATCAATACCAGAAACTTCCCGTACAACTCCACATTTTTTTCCGTCTTTTTCCAGTTTAACCTCGTAATTGTTTCTATCATATGTGCTGTCCCACACTGCGACACAGGGACGGTTCTTATCCCATCTGCCTTCAACTTCTCCGACTCCTTGTTGCAAGCAGTGTAGTTTTGCACGGATAACCAGTGTTCCGGAAGAATCCCGTTTACGACCCGATACATATTCTGGGTCCGTATTTCCTTTTAACTTAACATCCGAGCGTTTTGTTACAGCAAAATAATAGCCGTCTGAGGCTGTCAGTGTGATTTCAACCTCTGGAATAGAAGTGGAAGTCCATGCTGTACTTGAATTCGTAAATTCATAACTTTCCACGGAATAGTTATTTGATTTCGCATCAATTTCCAATTCTTCATCTCCCATTTCACTGTCCATTAAACTTTCTGTACGAATATCCAGTGAAACCAGGGAAATCTTCTTTTTACTGGCAGCAAAGGCAGTAAATGCACTTCCCACAATCAGAACTCCCGTCAGTGCTATCATAAGCACTTTCTTTTTTTGCATTTTATCCCCTCTCTTTCCCCATCATCGTTTCTCAAAAAAATGTTATTATTTTTGCATTCCATATCACAAGTATATCATTTTTATTCCAAATTGTATATATATATGAAAACAAAAAGGCTAACCACACCATAAGATGCGGTTAGCCCCTATATTATTCGTTCTCAATGTATTCGCGTGCGATATATTGCAATTCCCTTCCACAATGTTCTACATAGTGTCCTCTTTCTTCGGCATTCTTTTCGATTTCACTGATTTCTCCTTTCTTATACCACTCTATCAGTTCATCATCAGTGAAAAAAGTATCTGTACCAGATTCTCCATCTCCGATTTCGTACCAGTGGGTTTCTACTTCATACATATCGTTTTCAGCAACATAGCCTTCCTCCAGAGCTTCCTTAACCATATAGATACATTCCTCTTGATCTGGAAAACTCGTTTTTATTTCCTCATAAAAAACATCGTTGATCGTACTTATTCTTACTGTCTGGCTCATTTTCTTATCTTCCTTTCTTTTACTATTTTTTGCTCTTCCATCAGAACCGGAACATCCCACGTACATGTTCCAAACCATTCCAATACTTTTATAATGGATCTGGTTGTAAAATAAATCATGTCGTATAAATAGGAGTCTGTTCCTTTTAATTTCAGAAGTTCTTCATAGTTTCTTTCTGTGAATCCAAGAATGGAAATGTCCCCAATTTTAGCTGTTCCACTGTAGTACGAACGACCGGGGCAGATTCCTCTTTGATATACCACAACACTTCCTTTTCTATATGCGGAGGACGTTCCAGCATCTATGGCAATTACAAAATCATCTTTATGTTTCTTATAGAGCAACTCAATGTATTTCAGTAAATTGCCACCGTGGACACAATCCTTCAAATCTCCGTAAACTAAGATCTTCCGATTCATATTTTCCTTTAATAGTCCTCCGATATAGGGTCCGAATACATCCCCCATATAGTTAGATGCCCCTATGCAAAGGAACACCAATGTTTTATCTTTCGGAATGATTTTATGCAAAAACCACGCCATACGAAACACTTCCAGGAAATAACGAATTGGATTTTCATATAGCGGATAAAAGCACTTTTGAACGGTCTGCGTATTGGCTAGTGTTTTCAGTCTCTTTTGATATTGCTTCATTTTTTTAAAATCTAACTTCTCGTTTCCCGTCTGCATAAAATCCTCTCATTCTTCTTATCTTGCATGGCTGCCCTAAAAAGTAGGGCAGTCATGCAATTATTTATTCTTTTGGTTCCTTGTTTACGCTTTGCATAAAGGCTTCCTTTGATACCTCGTTTATGTTTCTGTATGTGTACCCCAATGACGTATCGAATCCGCAGATCGCATGATACTGGCAATACGTGCATCCAGTACGGTCGTTCCGTTTATAAGGGGAAACTTCAATATCTCCATTACAGATTTTGTTTCCCAGTTGAACTGCCGTCTTGCGAACATGATTCTGGATACCTTTAATTATACCTTCCTCTACTCCGCCTTTTTTCACATCCGGTTCCGCTGCCAGATTGATAACTCCGGACATCTCCATCTCCTTTAACAATTTACTTTCCAACTGCTCTGGAGAATCCGTTCCGTCCGTTTCCACCAAACTGTCCTTTAAGTGAAAATAAGCAAATCCACCGGAGCGAATATCTTTATTCGGATATTCTTTTTTCAGCATTCCAGTCGCAGCATCCATATAAATAAGCTGTAACTGCAAACCATTGTAAGCCAGTGTTGCATCAAACGTGGTATTTCCGGTCTTATAATCAATCACCTTTGCATACATCACGTTATTTTCACTTTCCTTTACATCCATCCGATCAACACGACCGGATAAAACCATTTTTGCTCCGCTTTCCATCGGAAGGGAAAGTGAGTCGGACTCTCTTTCTGAGAAATTAATCTCTACGTCCTTGATTGTATATCCAGATGCTTGAATCTGTTTAGCCAACACTCCAACTGTGTTTGTAAGGACAGAAGAGATTCGCTTGACGAAGTATTTGTTCTTGGCACTCGCTTTAAACAAACGATCTTTGTATTCCTCTGAAATTGATTCCATACAACGATCCATCAGAGCATGAATCTCGTCTTTAGAAAACTCTACCCAGTTTTTGTTCTTGACTGTACTGAAAAAAGATTCCAGTGCCATGTGGTAGATTGTTCCCATATCTTTGTTGGAAACTTCAAACACATCCCGTTCCGTCAGTCCCAAGCCATATTTGAGGAACTGAGAAAACGGACAGGTGGACTCCTGCTCCAGTCTTGTCGGGCTGGTGTTGATAGCAGTTCCATACAGACTCTTCGCCCGATCTATGCCAATGTTTTCTGGTTCGTACTGGAAAAATGATTTTCGTATCATCTCCTGCATGATGGGACGGTTTTCCTTTCTGGACCACAAATCACCTGCCACTGCTTTTAATCCTGGGGTAATTCCTCTCGCCTTTATCTGGCGAAGCTCCTTCGAGAATACGTCTAACATGGTCGCATCATTAATATGGTACTGTCCCGCTTCCACATATTCTTCCTCTAAACACGGAAACAGGGTTTCCATTTCCCGGATGTAACTGCTTGGATTCATGCTTCCACCCTGGTTATCCATCTCTGAATAAGATAGATACAACCTTTCGGATGCTTTTGTGAGCATCAAATAGAAGTAGAAATTTTGGAAAATATAACTGGTCTCCGCATTTGGAGTTAATTCCATATCTTCTGCCAAAAGTTCTCTCTCTCGCTCATTCAGTAAAGCAATCTTATTGTTTATACGAGGCATAACACCCTCGTTTAATCCCAAAAAGAAAAGGACTTTTACATGCTCTGCTCTGGTTCTCTGCACATCTCCTACCATTATACAGTCCGATGTTGCCGGAATAACACCAATCTTGATTTCTGCGAATCCTGCCATAAGGATGTCGTTGTACTCCTCAATCGGAATCACCTTGTTTCCAAGGGTTCCTTCAAACTGATCGAATACCTCCAACACTTTTCCGTAAAGCTGCTCGTAAAATTCTTTCTTTACGATGTCTCCCTTTTCATCATACCATAATGCTCGATTTTCAACATAATCGTATACGTTATCTTCTTGCATCATTAAGATTAGGGCTTCCAATGCTTCCCTTACCGTTACATCCTTTCTTGTCATTGTTTCAAAAAATGGCAGCAGGTTTTTCACTGCCTTTTCACGTATGGCATTAATTTCTTCCATGGAGTATCCAGCCATGTTCTTCATTTCTTTTTTCCATTCCCTTTTCCATGCCGAAAAGCCACGGATGCCTTTTGCCAGTACGTAATTTTCAAGAATACTGCATTCCTCTGCATTTAAAACGATTTCTGTTTTTAAAAAAGCAAACATACTTTCGTAATCTGCATTATGCCATACAATTTTAAATGCATTAGTTAGGTACATAATAAGTGGAGTGTCCTGCACGTTCTTTTTTGTGTCCATCCAGTAGGAAAACCCTGCCTGTTTAAACACTCTAGTAACATGCGGTGCGTAAGAGTCCATATCTCCGCAAACCACCAAGATGTCCCTGTACCGGTATCCTTCATCCCGAATGAGATGATAGATTTGTTCTGCAACACATCGAACCTCTTCAAGTGGATTTTCCATTGATGCTAATTGAATGTTTTCCACTTCATCTTCGTAATGGTTGCGTTTATCGGAGAATATGTTATTTTCCAGATACAAAAGATCCGGCTTATCCGTTCTCCAATTTGACGTTAAGACTATCGGAGAAAGAACCTTTGAATTACTCTCAGAAGCACAACGGTACAAACTATTCATAGCCAATGTGCTCATGTAAAATTTTTGAGCATTCTCCTTACTCTCTCCATTTAAAGTTGCCTTATCCATAGTAACGGTTGCATACACCATTCCACTTTCTTTAATAAGGCAACTTAAAAATTTTTCCTGCACAGGAGTAAAGCCAGTGTATCCATCAAATAGGAAGGTTGCACTGCTTATTCCCGCTCTCGGAAGCAAGTTCGTCACGTAGGACAACATTGCTTCTGTTGGAATTCCATTTTCCATCTCTTCATTAAATGCATGAAAAACAGTATGCATATCTTCCAACTTTCTTTTTAAACCCACCGGAAAATCTTTCTCAGCAAGTTCTTTCAACGTCTGTTCTGTCACATCATACTGGAGCAATTCTGAAAGCATTGATTTTAAAAGCTGTATAAAACCTGCCTTCCTAATCGGACGTTTAAAAGCTGTCAGTTTTTCCCTCACATCACCAGCCACTTTGCGAAGGACCAGACACTTGCCTGTATCATCCACTAATGTAGGAGCAGATAAGCCACAACGCTCGATTATACGCAAAGCCAATCTTTCGAAAGAAACACAATCCACGTTCAAGAGTACACCCGAATTCATATTCAGTAACTCTTGCTGCATAGACAAGTTCAGCTGCTCTGGTACAACGAAGAAAAACTCCTTATCTGGATTTTTTTTTGCTGCTTCTAAAATCATTTTTGTCGCAACATGTGTCTTTCCCGACCCGGTTGTTCCTATAATTGTTTGTAATGCCATTCTTCTTTCCTTTCTTTCTTGATTGTATATCTGTAGATATACTTTGTCAATTGTTTTTGATTTTCATTTTCCGTTTTCGCATCTCTCCTTTTTAAACAAAAAAAGCCGTAGCCACCCCGATTAGGGGTATTGCTACGACTAATTTTCCTCTTACTTTTTTTGAATAACCTAACACCTTTAATTATAACAAAAAGACTATTCTTGTCAATAGATTCCTTTATTTTCGTGCTTCTTTTTACAATCCGTCAAAGCCAATAAGAATCCGCACGTAAACGGAATTAGAAATTCCAAAAGCAGAACAACCCACATTGTATTCCAGGTAAATGGCAACAATTGCACTGTCTTTCCCACAATCGTTGCTAATATTACAACACTTGTAAAAAGAGACGTTGTGGCGTAAAAGCCCATGTAATCAGTTTCTTCCATCTCCATTCGACCCCTCTGTTTAATTCGTGAATGATCTGAGTGCATTTCTTGCATGGAATAAACACTTCTTGTAAACGCCATCACTTATCTGCATCTTGGCTCTTATTTCTGACGGTTCCTCTCCGTTCAAGAGTCCTTCTAAAATACGAACGCCTCTAAACACTGTCTTTCCTTTAGTTGTCATTGATTGTGCTTTTAATTTTTGTAACTGCATTTCTATATCAATTCGTAAATTCCGGTACGAAATGCTCATTTCATCATTTGGAGCTGCAATAGAGTCTTCTGTATTTTTCTTATCCTCGTCTTCCTCAAAGCCTGTCAGATCGGTTCTGCTGATATTTGCTTTGTTTTTTTGAGCATTTTTCTTTGTGAAATAATTGGCAAGATTATTATACACATACACATACGCATATGTAGAAAAAGAAGCTCCCTTTGTTTCATCATAACTGCTCGTTGATTCCCATAAATATAACAGGGCAAGCTGAATAAGATCTTCCTTCTCCATATCCCTGTATCCATCTATATCAAACTTTGTTGCAATTTTGTATGCAATTTTTCCGTATTTTTCAACAAACTCTGTGTCATTTTTTACTTTGAACATTTCTCACCTCCAACTTTCTTTTACTATTTTGTTATCTATAGATATATTATCACAGTGGACCCATAATGTCAAATACAATGAGCCAACCTCCGCATCCCGTGCGGGATGCGACGAATACGAACACAGTGCTCCGGATCTTCTACCAACTTAAATCCACGCATCCCGTGTGGGATGCGACTAAAAATTTGTCAAGTCCCATATTAACTATATTACTTAAATCCACGCATCCCGTGTGGGATGCGATGAGGTCAAGGACATGATGTATGACGCATTATATGACTTAAATCCACGCATCCCGTGTGGGATGCGACAAAATCTGTTTGATGTAACGACAAGTAGCGCACTTAAATCCACGCATCCCGTGTGGGATGCGACGAGATTATGCGTTATCTTAATAACCATAATATCACTTAAATCCACGCATCCCGTGTGGGATGCGACAGCAATCTTGCACAAAACCACTGTCATATAGAGAGACTATATAGTAAGTTTTATACAGTCAGACTAAGAGATTCACTATCCGGCAGCTACCCCTAGTTTCACTTATACGATTGCTTTTAGGTGCGAATCTACAGGGATTTTTATGTCCACTTCCAATTCGCACTTCCCTGACTCTCATTTTGTCATACTACAATGCTTTAGTCAAGGTAAAATTGCCAAAGCATCGGACTCTTTCCCTTCTATAATTTTGTTGTAAATTTGATTTATAAATCTTTGGTTTTCGCAAACACTTTCTTTTTCAATTGGACCTAATTTGGGAACTGCTGGGTGGTTATAGGTTTTCCCGTCCATAAACTGATCGAAACTGATTCCCGTGCAGAAAATCCAAAACGTGCTTTCCTTATAAACTACAAGGAAGCCTTCCTCTATGTTTTTTATGGCATAATAGTCTTTTTCCATTGCTTCCATGGTGTGATCCAACGCACATCTATTTTTGATTCTGTCATTTGGTAACACGATACAGATTCCAAAAAAACTGGGTTCCTGTTCCTTGCCGTAAATAGATACTTCATACATGTCAATCAAATCATTCATCAAGCACCCATAATAATGCAATTCGCTTGCTCCCGTGTCTACGTACTCTTTGTAAAATGCAAGAATACTTTCCTTTATATCCGCATTGTCTTCATATTGATAACGAAATTGCGGATACAGAATTGGCATAATCTTATTCCTCACCCACATGCTACGAAGCATTTCTTTCTTTTTTGTGTTTTCATCCATACTCAGAGTTAAGAAAACAGCTACCAGAAAATAAAACAAAACCGGAATCAACAGATTCTTGGTTGAAACCTTAGCCGCAAACCAACCGGATGCAATAGCTGCAAACCAGACTCCTTCTATAGCAGCAAGAGCAGTCAGTATAAATGCTACTCTTCTCTTTTCTTTTCTCTTTTTTTTCGGATTTTTAAAGGACTGATTGAATGCCTGTATACTTGCAATGCAATGACTCCATTTTTCCTCAAAACCTAGTGTTTCCTCCATAAAATCCTCCACCGTTCATCTGACTTTTTTTTCGATTTTTTCCAATAATTCTTTTGCAGTTGCATCCTTGTCTGAAATGCTTATAACACCCTTAAACTCTGAATGATACGGATGCACTCTGCCTCTTACTTTTCCTGGATGTGCAGCCAGGAGCCTTAACATGTCAACAATCACCTCCCGGCATCTTCCTTCTCTCATCATTGAAATATGAAAATGGTTTTTCTTCATATTTTCAATCCCGGATAGATGGTTATAAACCTCATCTCTGTTTTTAAAAATATTGTATCTCAAAATCGCATCCATATAAAAATGCGCTTCACAACGCATGGATTTTAAATTATTGTCTGCCGGAGTGCTTTTTGGTAGCAATGCACCATTGTTCGCTCTTTTTACCTTTAATGAGCAACTGCAAGTATCATCGTATTTTTCACATACATACAGAAGATCATCTGCATGGATGGATGTCGGGGCGTAGTCCCCTATCTTTTTTAAAATCATTTTTCCACCGCAATACGGACACACAGCAGGTATCCCCATGTTTTTATACGTATTAACCTGTCGTTGGACAGCAAATAATTGTTTTTTATATTTTGATGCATTTATTCGCTTCGCCAATAATGAATTCCCCCTTTATTTGTTATCTATAGATAAGATTAATCTATATTCCGGTTCATTGTCAACCTACGTATTTCTTTCTATTTTTTTAACAAAAGCCGTGATCTTTAGCTCAAAACCACCGTTTTTTTCTATCGAACCATCACTTTTCTATGAAATCGTAAAAAATATCTTTCTTGTTTTTACCAATGGCATTTAGAAATACGTATTCTTTGGTTCCGAATTTTAAAATCACGCTGTTATTTCCTGCCAATTGAATTTCCATATCCAGCTCTACGGTATATAACCTGGGGAACAACTTTTCCATTTCTTCTTTATATTGAACCAAGTAGATTTTCTTATCTATTCGAAGTAGATTTTTTATTTGCCTCGTTTTAATCCCGAATGCAGCTGCTACCGTCTTACTTTCTACACCGAATAACAGCATATACAGGAATAGTCTTTGGTTAGTAAAATAGTCAAGATCGTATGGAAAAAAACTCTTTACCTCTTCTCCCATTGCTTGTAGCAATAGATCTAAATACGGGAGCCAGGAAGATAACCCACCCTCAAGTCTCGCATACATACTGCGAGAAATCCCCAGTTTCTCAGCAACTTCCTTTTGCGTTATGTTCTTCTCTCTCCTCAGTACACGAATATAGTCAAGGAACACAGATTCATCATAGCTTTTTTTCATTTATATTTCTCCCATTGTTGCACTATTGATTAGTATAGCAAAAACAAAAAACCTATTCAAGTTTTACGAGTTCTGTCCCTTTCTTATTCCAGCATCCTATTTTTTAGTCGGAACATTGCTCTTTTGTAGTAAAAAGGAGGGGGTGTGTAAGAACCCCCTCCTTAATTATTCTTCCGGTTTACTCTTCATCCTGTCGTTTCTTCTTTGTTTTATATGAGTAAACACAGAAACCGGATAATGCTAACAGAAGCAGTACCGCAACCGGAGCAATTGGTGTATCATCTCCAGTCTTAGGTCTTAACCTTACGGAATCCGGATTGTTATACCAGATAATCGGGTCTGCATTCATATAGAATTTTGTGATGCTTACGTATCTCTTTTCCGGTGAAAGGATATATCCATCCGGTGCTCCGGTCTCCATGATGTAGTAATCACCGTGAAGAACCTCTCTGAACTCTGCAAATCCCTCCGGACCGGATGTAGCAGTTGCCACAGGCGTTCCGTCTGTCTTATACATGGTAAAGATTGCACCTTCCAATGGTTCCAGAGTTGCTATGTCAAGTTTGCTGATGGTAACGACTGCAAAATCATCCACCATATTCAGCGCACCTCCGATTGTGCCTTCAACTCCGCTTGATGTAACTTTGATCGGGTACTTCATCGGATTCAATGCATATCCGGACGGAGAAGAAATCTCCTGTACATAGTAGCTTCCGGCTGAAACACTCAGCTTCGTCTTTCCGTTGCTATCCGTTGTTCCGCTTGCTACAAGATGTCCGCTTTCTGTATAGACACCATATGTCGCACCCGGAACAAATGCATTATTAACATTTCGTTTCACAAGTTCCACTGGGTATTTGGCTGGCTTACTGCTGCCACCTCCACCACCGCCATGTCCGCCACCGGAAGGCTTTCTTTCATCCTTCATGACTACGGTGTTGACAGAGCCATCTCGATTGACGGTAAACGTAATGTTTTCAGTAACTAAATATCCGTCTGGTGCAGTGGTCTCAATCAAGGTATATTCCTGTCCGGCAATCAAGATTCCGGTGATTTCATGAGGTTTATCGGTAGAAACCCATTCCTCAATCACATTTCCATCCTTGTCCTTGATCTGCAAATGAGCACCCGGAAGTTCATTACCCGTTGTGATATCCACTTTGCTGATTACAACCTTGGTTGGCTTGTCTTCCATCACTACGGTTGTAATCGAGCCGTCCTTGTTTACAGTAAATGTAATGTCCTCTGCATAGCCGTATCCGTTCGGAGCACCCTTCTCGATCATGGTGTATGTTTCACCCGCAATCAGTTCTCCGATGATCTCATGTGGTTTGTCAGTAGAAATCCACTCATCCACGATGTTACCGTCTTTGTCCTTGATTACGATGTGAGCACCCGGAAGTTCGTCTCCCGTTGTAATATCGGTTTTTGTCAGAGATACATGGGTCTTCTCATCCTGCATAACGACTTTATCAATCGAGCCGTCTCTGCTGACTGTAAATTCCACGTTAGCGGAATAAGCATAACCGTTCGGAGGTCCCACCTCAATCATGGTGTATGTTTCACCCGCAATCAGTTTACCGACAATCTTATGCGGTGTGTCAGTGGAAATCCACTCATCCACGATGTTACCGTCTTTGTCCTTGATTACGATGTGAGCACCCGGAAGCTCCTTGCCCGTTGTAATATCAGTCTTGCTGATTGTTACATGGGTCGGTCTATCTTCCATTATCACTTTATCAATGGTTCCGTCCTTGCTGACTGTAAACTTAATTTCTTCTGCGTAACCGTATCCGTTCGGAGCACCCTCCTCGATCATGATATACTCCTCGCCCGCAATCAGTTTACCGACAATCTCATGAGGCTTGTCAGTGGAAATCCACTCATCCACGATGTTACCGTCTTTATCTTTGATTACGATGTGAGCACCCGGAAGTTCTTCTCCGGTCGTGATATCGGTCTTGCTGATGGTTACATGAGTTGGCTTATCTTCCATTACCACCGTATCAATGGTTCCGTCCAGACTGACTTTAAATGTTATGTCAGCAGAGTAAGCATAACCGTTCGGAGGTCCTACCTCAACCATGGTATATTCTTCTCCTGCAATCAGCTTTCCGACAATCTCATGCGGTGTGTCAGTGGAAATCCACTCATCCACTACCTTGCCACTCTTATCTTTAATAACGATGTGAGCACCCGGCAGTTCTGCTCCGGTTGTAATGTCTGTCTTATGGAATACCACATGGGTCTTCTTATCTTCCATTACCACCTTGTCAACTGTTCCATCTTCATTTACTTTGAACGTAATTTCTTCCGCATAGCCGTATCCGTTCGGAGCACCTACCTCAATCATGGTGTACTCCTCGCCTGGAGTCAGCTTACCAGTAATGATGTGCGGTGTATCCGTGGAAGTCCATGCCTCAATTACCTTTCCGGTCTTGTCTTTGATTACGATACTAGCACCCGGAAGTTCTTCTCCCGTTGTGATGTCCGTCTTGCTCAAAGATACATAGGTTTCCTTGTCGTAACCGCCAATGCTGTCAATGGAAGCATTTTCGTTCAGTGTAAATTCAATCTTATTGCTTTCCCGAACCTCTCCGTCCGTAAAGTTGGTTGTCTCAATTAAGAGATATTTGCCACCCTTTACAAACAGTTCTCGTTCCGAGGTATCCTTCACACTTCTGCTAAATACTGCAAAGGCTCCGGTTTCCTCTAAAGCAATACCCTCTGTGTTGCGTTCCGTGAATACTTTGAGCGTTTCATCCGGAATCCGCTCCACTTTGTATTTCACGTTTTTATAAATGCTGCCCGGATTAATGGTGATATATTCATTGCCTGCAAGGGTGATGATATCGCCACTTCTCATAGTTCCTGTCTGACTTCCCGTGTAGTCGTAAATACCCTTTAATTCAGCTCCCAACTCACTATAGAGACGGATTCTGAAATTCGTGGTTTCTCCGGCATACATGTCTTTACCAGAGCCAGTCAGTTCGTTGTATACGGTCAGCTTGTTCGGCTGCATGATAGGTGCGATCTTTGTGGTCCTGAAGGTCTTCGTATTGAAGGAGACTTCCGCATCCACATGGATGGTATCTTTTGTCCTATCATCTACCTGTGTGTCAAAGGTTACATATCCGCTTGTGGAAGGTGCGACATCCTTGATTACCCAAGTGATGGTATCACCGGAAACGGTTCCACCGTCCTCTGCGTTTAAGATTAATGCATTGTGTACGTTCGCCTTAATGGTAATATCCGTCTTGATGTTGGCGGTATTCACATAAGCAATCGTATTGATAACTACCTGTTTCGGGTCCAGAACGTCTCCGTTGACTCCGTTTCGATCCCGGATGGAAACCTTCGGATTCTCCGGATTTACGTTGTTCTTGATGGTTTTTGTATTCACAAAGGAGTTTGGCGTAAAGTGTGCAATCTCCGTACCATCCGACCAGTAAAGGGTTAAGTTCGTGGAACCCACCTCTCTGCTGCCAACCACGTATTCTCCACTGTCATTAAAGGATACCCGTTTGGTTGTCTTGTCCGTAACGGTTCTGCTGCCGTCTGAGTAGTTCGTAAATTCGGTAAAGGTATAAACCTCTCCATCTGTCAGTCCGTCTGTGGAGAGAATGCTGTGCGGATTTCCGTTGGAAGTCCATCTTGCAACCTCTGTGCCGGACTTGTCTGTAACTACCACTTCAACCTTTGATACATACCGTCCAGTTAAGGTAAGAGAATCAATGGAATCAATATCCAGATTGTCCGTATCCAAATACTGGCTAGTCGGTGTAATGTGGTTGACGGTAATTGTATTTAACTTATTGGTTACACTCTGAATGCTTCTGCCGTTTTCAGAGATTGTAAAGACGATAGGCTTCATCAGATTATATCCTGTCGGAGCCTCTAACTCCTTTAACAAATAACTCTTTCCGGCAACTAAGCCTTCAATCATATGTCTTGGTGCTGTTTTTTCCGTTGTCCAGCGATCCAGAGCCTTGGTCTCATCATAGATGTAGTTATCTTCGGCATCCTTACCCTGTACTTCATAAACAGCTAATACAGCTCCCTCGATAAAGGCTCCCTCAATTCCATCATCCATCAGACGAGTAAAGTTTCTCTTTTCAATATAGATCTTTGTCACTTCGTTTGTAACAGTCACATTCTTTGTTGCAAACTCACCATACTGATAAGATACTCCATTCTTATCCGGATCAAACTGGAACGACTTAATCACTGTACTTGCAGCAAATCCGTCCGGAGGGTTAATCTCTCGGAGTTTGTAGGTGTACGGAACAATGGTTCCATCCTGTTTTACTTCTCCTACCGGAAGGTCTTTTACGGTCACAATACCATTTGTGTCACTGATATGTTTTTCAAGGATTGCTTCCCCAGCCTTATTAAAGGCTTTCAGTTCAAAGGTTACACCCTTTAACAGAGCATCGGAAGCATCTGTCTTGCGGATGATTAATTCGCCCGTAACAGGCTTATCAGATACCCGCACAAACTTGATTTCGTCACTACCAACATAATCAATCTTTACTGGCTCAAAGGTTGTGTAGTAAGAAGGTGTTGCTAATTCGGCTAAGTAGTAGATTCCGTCTTTCAAGCCATGGATTGTATGTGGCTTTAAGTCTCCCTTCTTATAGCCTGCCGGAATCAGACCGTTTACAAGGTCAATATCCGTATAGGTTCCGTCTTTTCCGGATACCCAGCTGGTGACTAAGTGTGCTTCATCCTGTACGAGTGTACCATCAGAAGCAGCCTTGTAAAGTGCTAATTTTGCACCAACAAGTTCACTGTCTTTTCCTTCGGATACCTTGGAAATCCGGATTGCGGTTGTTTCGTTGATAATGGAGTAATACTGGATGTCTACCATATCTTTTACGGTAATAATCGTATTCTCCGCTTTCGCATATCCGTCTGGAACCGTTGTCTCCACTAATACATAGGTAGAGTCAATCGGAAGATAATCAAATCTTCTGTGTCCGTCTGCGGTCATGTATGCATTCGCATACGAGTTGATGGACGGGAGTTTCTTATAATCAAACTTGTAATCAAATTTGAATGTAGTTCCTGTGCCATCTGCGGATTGCTGATAAGCAGTAATTACAACCTGCTTTCCATCGTCCGTCTGGTAAGTCATGGTGGCAGTGGTCGGGAATATGGTGGCAGACGGAATTCCATCCACTACATTTCCATCAATCTGCGTATGAGATACATACGTTGCAGATTTATCATTCGCCCACTTAATAAGGTTCTCGTTCTTTGTGTTGTTCTGGTATGCCTTTAAGAATCCACTTCTGTCTTCTGCCGTCATGCCAGTCGGGTATGTAATTACGCTGTCTGCTACCGTTACGGTCTTACCATCTTCCAGTACCCACGCATGATCGTCCTCAGAACTTCTCTTTGCAGTACGTTCTACGGACCAATGGAAGGTCTTACCCGGAGTTGTACCGTATTCTTTATACAGAGCCTCGAATTCACTGCGGAATCCGGATTCCTTATTTTCTCCGGAAGTGTTCGGGTAGTCCTTCAGATTGATAACATCCGTATAATCCGTCATATCATCACTCGTCCATGTGTCTACCACATCAGCCGGATTGTAAGTACCGTCTGTATTGCCCTTGTAGAGAGTAAAGCCAGCACCATTTAAAAGCTGTTTGCCATCGTCTGTGACTTCATGTTTTGCAATCTCTACTTTCGTATGATCGTCTTTCATCACTACAGTCTGGACTTCGGCTGTGTTGCTGATATATACCTCTAAAGGATCTGCGGTTGCAAAACCGCCCGGAGTGCTGATTTCTTCTAAGAGATAATAGCCTTCCGGCACACCCTCTAAGTAGATGGGAGCTGCATCGGTTGTCCACTTTGCAGTCAGTTTCTTGATGCTGCTTACCACACTGTCGGTTGCATAATAGGTGATCGGGCTTCCGGTCGCACTTTCTCTTACCAGATAATAGCCCTTCGGATAGGTTAAGAAGTCTGCGGTGTATACCTTCTTAGCTTTGTAAAGTGCAAGGATGGCATCTGCGACTTGTCCGTATCCGTATCCATTCTTACCCTCAACTCTTGTACCTTCTTTTAATCCGGTCTCCATGTTGATAAGGTCGAATGTCTGCTTGTCCGTACCGTCAATCTTGGAAATCTCCACCTTGGTTGTCTTATCAATCATGCTGGTGTGCTGCATGGTATCCGTCTCATTGACTGTGATACCTGTCGGCATTCCCTTTAAGTATCCGGTCGGAACTTTTAACTCCTCCATAATATAATGACCTGCTGCCACACGTTTTAATACGTCCGGCTGACCGTCTAAAGGAGTGGTATCAAATGGATCGTTCGGAGTCTTATCGGATGTTACCCAGGTATTCTCTAAGATGTAGCTTTCGCCCTGTCTGTGCCAGAGTTTCTTCTGTGTCTGATGTTCCTTGGTTTCATCTCCATCATATAACTCGTCATGATCGTTGATTCGATAGGCTGCATTGTTGTACTCTTCCAGATTGTCGGAATCTTGATACCGGACGAAATCTCCGTTTCTGTCGTAGAGTTCCGTTCCCTTATCATAGGTTTCATCACTTCTCTGGTAGTAGTTTACGAGACCGTGTTCATCATAGGTCGGATTCAGTTCTTTCTTGAAGGAACCATTGTTATCATCCATCAGAACATCATCGTTCATATTCTGACCGTTCTCGTTTTTATTTACGGTACTCTCCTTATGGCTTTCTTCTCCGGCAGCAGAGTCCCATGTTCCGGTAATGTAACCGGATTCGCTGTGGCTGTAGTACGGCTTATCCTTATCTTCGATGGCATGACCGGAATGATTGGTTACATCCACTGTCACATCCTCGTTGTAGCCGTCTACGTTTTCTCCCAGTGTAGCAATTCTGGAAGTGGTTATCTTGTCTCTTGCAATGATGTTTCCGTAAGCATCCTTATGAATATTTACCGCCCATACAAGGATTCTTTCGCTTCCGTCCGGCTTTCTCTCCGTTACGTAAGCCATGCCTGTGTACGGGTCTACCAGTGCATCCCGGTTTCCGTTTCGGTCAAGATGATAAACCAGAGTGTCTTTTCCGACCGTCACGGTTTTATTAATGGATGAGTAGCTGATCTTATTGAAATCACCACCAACAAATTCCAGATACGGGATACCACCCTTAAATGCATAGATGGAATACTCGGTGTCTGTCTTCGGATGGTTCTTCTTGTCAGACTCCATCATTGTAATAGACACTTTATCGTGTTTCTTGTTGTAGCCATACTTGACGGTCTTACCGTCTACATTATCAGTCGAGAAAACTTCGAGGCTGTCCAGATCGTAATACAGAATATCCGTATCCGGTCTCTCAATCGTCTCAGCCGTCCAGATGTTACCTTCTGCCTTAATCGGGTTCTGGTCTTTATCCACACCTGCCGGATATTCAAGAACATACTCGTTTCCATCATCGTCTTTTTCTTTTACGAATTCGACTTTGTTTCCAGCATATCCCTGTTTTACGTACATTCGGCTGATATTGTTGTTTGCCGTTCGCTCAATCACAAGTCCTTCGTATGCATGGTCCTGTGTATCACCGGACGGCTCAATCTCCAGTGCATCGAACAGAGTCATGGTTGCTCCCGCAACGTAACCGTTCGTATCGTCTGCGGTTTCCAGAGTTTTTGTTACGAAACCGTATCCGGCAAAAGTCTTGCCTTCGTATGCGATTTCAACTTTTTCTCCCGCATTCTTTCGTGCCATCAGATATTCCAGAGTACCTTTCTTCCATGCGTACCCTAAATACTCACCTGCTTCATTGTAAGCATACTCTAAATCCGGATTGTTTCCAATCTTCGCCAGAGTACCGTCTACTCTTCCGCTGACTTTGTATTTGACGGTTTTATCTGAGGTTGTGTTTGCAGTTCCCGCACTCGACTCTTTTACCTTCTCTACGGTCAGCTTGATCGGGGCGTTCTCTACGTTGATTCTTGCCACATTGATAATATCCTGTGGCTTGTTGCCGTTTGTGGTCTGGTTGTCCGACGGATACTCATACATGGCTGCAAGCACACGCTCGTCCTTGTTCGCCTGTTTATAATATGTAACCTTGTCCGAATAAACCTCTACGGCAATGGGCTTACTTCTGGTGTAGCCGGATGGAGCTTTTACCTCTGTGATAACATAGACACCTGCACCTAACGGCTGTGGTGTTTCAATGTATCCGACTGTCTGACTCTGGTAAGCCAGTGTGGTGTTGTTTTCTTCGTCTTTCATCTTACCGTCTAATACGGTTGAGTAAGACTTGAAGGCAACGGTCTGATTTCCCTTTGAGTCTCCCAGGATAATCTTCTCGCCCTCATCACAAACAGGGGTTCCGGCAGGAACTTCGCCTGTGTATAAGCATCCCGGTCCGTATTCCTTGCCCGTTAAGGCATCTGTGAATCCCATTCGTCTTGCCATAGGGGTAATGTTTGTTGCGCCCATGGAATCCAGGAATTCTTTGGTTCCGGAGATAAGGGTTGGCTTGTCATAGAACAGCACTTCACCGTTGCCGTCTTTTGCATCATTTCGCTTCGCAGCATAGATATTAAAGATAGCTCCATCGTGAAGAATATTTTCGTGGGTCTCGGAATCCAGTTTTTCGATTCTTAACTTGGAAGTGAAGAAACGGTTTCTGAACTTCGTATAACCATATCCTTTATAGGTGCTTTCGTTGTTTGCTGTCACTACGGCATCCGCCTGTTCATCCGCAGCATCTGTCGGTGCTACCACGGTCCACGGAACTAACATAGGAGCGTACTTGCCATCATAAGCAATCTGTTCGCCCTGCATGGTCTTGACATTATCTTTATAGAAGTAGCCAGGTCCATTATCCTCTGTTTTGGTTCCGCCCGTGAACTGTACTTCGTTTGCCGTTCCCGCATTTTCTGCCACGGAACTGTATCTGTAGTATTTAGACACACCTGCTCTGCCACTTAAACCTTCTGTCAGATAGTACGGGTTATTTCCCGTGGTTCTATCGTCCTGATCGTTATAGTAGTTCTTGTACGGTTTGAATTCTGCCTGTGTCAGTGCGAAATAATCTCCGGCAGCAGCACTGGCAGCCCCATTCTTAATTCGGTCAATATCCATTCCGTACTTGTAAACCTCAAAGTCACCTTCTGCGTTTCTTCCCTTTATAAGATGAAGGACTTCCTCATTGAATCGGATTTTGTATTTTCTCTCCATCTCCGGCTGTGTAATATTCGCATCATAATTATAATACGGATTTGTCACTTCCGGAGAAGCCTGTGCTCCGTCATGATTCTCATAAACAGATGGAAGGATTACTTCTCTTGGTTTATCAATCTGATAGTGCTTATTCTTAAAATCTTCTAAGTTTGCGTATTTTGGCTGCTGCTCTACCACTACGTATGTACCATACGGTAAATATTCGGAGTTTGCAAAATAGTAGCCTTCGCTGTCGTTTTCTGCATCACCGTATAGAGTGTTTGCGGATAAGGTAGTCTTATCAGCATCCTTGCCACCATTTTTCTCACTATCCCACTCGATTGAGTAAATCTTATCCATGTCGTAGGAGAAGAACGGCTTTAAGTAGTTTTCTGCTTTGATGATTGCATAGCGGAGTGCTTCATCATACATTTCATCTGAATAAGGAACACTTCCGTCTTTATCTTCGTTCTCGGCTGCATTGGTAGGTACTTTCTTGATTAATTTTGCAATTTCATCATCCAGATACCAGTCAATTGCAAACTGTCTTACCTTGTCGGAAACCTTTGCATTCTCTACGGTCTTATCCGTGCGGTTTGCAGTGTTTCCAATTGGCTGCCATGATGTGTAGGTCGGGTTTGCATCGTCCCACTTATCGTTGTTTGCAACGGCAACTGCATCAAAGAACTTATCATAGTTGTAAGCCTTGACGGTTCGGGTGGAAGCATTGTCTTCCATCAAAACATCCATGGTCTCCAGAATGGAGGTATAACCGTTGTTCTGGTTTTCATTGATGTAGCCACCTGTGTAGCTGTATAACGAATCGTTGCTTACAATGGCATCTTCGGAATCCTTATAAAGCGGGTCCGTCACATGCGTTACCTTGGTATAAATCTTGTTTACCAGAGCCGGGAATTTTTCATTTTTGTCAATGACATCAATTTCATTTCCGAGTCTGTCCTGCCAGAGTACATTTCCGTCATTGTCACGATAGAGGCGTTCCAGATTGGATTTTAAGTAAACCTTGAAACGGAAGTTATCCATCTTCTTGGCTGACTTTTTACCAGTACCTAAGAAACCGCCAAATAACTTTGTGAACCAGTCTTCGTGTACGTCCGTGTAGGAATTTGTGTTGTTATATGATTTTTCATCAATATTCTTTGTGACTTTGATTTTCTGTGCAATGATTCGCTCCTGCACCGGATTCGGTGTAGTGTCGGTATTGCCGTCCTCCATCAGATCTAAAAGACCACTGTAGATAAGTCTCTGGTTTTTGATATAGGATGTATTCTTATCAAAGTCCTCAGAAGTAAATACGCCAGCTCCCGCCCCTGCAATTCGCATTAAGTAAGCAGAGTTGCTGATGGTCTCCCCTTCCTTGTAGCCCCATACATTGTTTTCATGGATCTTTTCAATGTCGGCTGCTGTCAACGTGGTTTTACCGTTGTCAATCGCAATCGTGAAATGGGAGGATTTTACACCACCTAAATTTGCGTCTTTGGTTCCTGCATGTAAGGTGTACTGTTTGGAAACCGGATCGTATACCACATAGGTACTTCCAATCGGGTCAGCTACAGATTCTCTGGAAGGAACAACCGGAATCTTGGAAGAATCCGTTTCGCTCTTTTCTGTCTTCTGTGTTTCAAACTTCGGTACATAAACCCTTCTTCTCACTGGCTCATGTCCAACCCAGTTGCCGGATGCATCCTTATACCAGTAATCATACAGGGTATCTCCGGTGTTGTAGCAGAGGTATGTTTCACTTGGCATTGTGCTTAAAACATCTTGTGGCATTCCACTTTCGTCAATCTTGAAGTCCGGTGCGAATATAACCGTTGCCTTCGTGGTTGAGCCAGGAATTTCCAGAACCTGTACTTCGTCTCCGGTGTACTTTCTCATTACATAGCGTTTTGTCTTTTCATTTAATTTGAACAAATAGCCAGCAACGATTTCACCCGCTGCATTTTTCTCATATAGTGCGGTCTTTTTCGGATTCATTCCGATGGCTAACGTCACTTTTGCGTTGCTTCCGGATACCTCTACCTTCTGTAAACTGCCGTAAGTATAAACACGGTTTGCCAGATAGTAGTCAAGAATCGCATTGATAAGAGATGCATTGGTGGTAATACCACTTACATTGATGGTAACTTCCGGCATTCCGTAAGCACCACCCGTAGCCTTATCATAAACCGGGTAGTCAATTTGGGAATATACGCCCTTTTCACTGTCTAGTGGGGTGTTAATTCCCATGCTCCGCATCATCTGCTCCACTTCATATTTCACATAGCGGAAGTTCGTATCATTGTCTGCAAAGGCTGCATTATATTTGCTAACCTTAGACGGAGTTGCGGTAGTTCCTGTTATCTTCTTTGCCTCATATCCGATCTTTGTGATGGAAGACGGAATCTTGGTGGCATTCTCATTTGTGATAGGTTCTCCGTTAATGTCTCGCTTTTGAATGTCGGAACTTTCTGCTGTCATGTATAACGGAGCATCTGTTGCATCCTCCCAGGTTCCTCCAACTTGAACCTGTACGTCTACACTGGTTGTCTTCACATTATCATAGTAGAAATCCGCTTTCTCCGGCAGTCCATCAAATACTACGTTGAATCCCTTGGTTGCGTTGTTGGAACCTACTGTAATATCAAATAAGTTCTCTCTGTTTCCGTAGGCTGCATTGCCCTCCGGGAACGTAACAACGTGTTTCATTTTTTCTTTGACCCAGGCACTTCCTTCCGGATGTGTCTTGGCATCGTCTGTCTCTCCGTAATCGTTCCGGTTGTCATTGGTCGGGTTTGTTATTTCCATGTCTTTACCTGTAATGGAAAGTTCATAACCTTCGGAACGGGAAAGTTCTTTAATATAGTAGTTACCAAGAATCAGAGGTCTTCCTATCCAATAGTCTCCGTTTGTCTTTACATTGTCTTTGTAAATTCTTCCGGTTTCCTCATCCTCGTATTCCTTCCGATAAGTGTCGGCATCATACAGGTTCTTCGGATAGTCCTTGCCTGTATAGACAATCTTGCCTTCCTTATAGTTGTAAGTACTGTGCGGTTTTTCTGTAATGGTTAAGAAAGAGCCGTCTCCGTTCTTGTCTGTTGTGGCAACTGCCACAAGGTCGTTGGCATCAAAGATAATTCCGGTTCCCTTTGTCACTTTGCCGGAATCATCCAGCTGTGTGTCCGGTCCGTAAATATCATCCGCTGCAAATAATCCGTATACTGCACCCTCTAAGGTTCCATCTCCCTGGGTGTCTCCGTATGCATCATAATCTGCATTCTCTCCGGCAGCCAACAGCATGTCCTTCTTATTAAAATGGATCTGACCTGGTACACGGTGATCGTATACCTTGAAGCTGTGTCCAATGTTGTCAGCAGGTCCTTTCTCCACTCCCGGCTGAGAATCTTCGATACAATCATCCAAGTCAATGTATCCTTCATCCTCATCCGCTTCATAGAAGGTTCCCGTATCTTCCTCTGCAACTGCATAGGTTACACCGGAACGCTCAAAATCATAAGAGGTTCGTAACGGCTCTCCGTTTTCATCAAGGAGTTCGTCTTCGTCAAGGATTTCGTCCTCGTCTAAGATTCTATCCTCATCCAGAATTTCATCTTCATCCGGAATCTCGTCCTCAACTTTTTCTTCCTTCTTCTCTGCTTCGGTTTCCTTTGTAGTTGTTGCTTCGGTTTCTTTTATCTCAACTTTGGTTTCTTCTTTTACAGCCGGGGCAGCATCCTCTTTCTTCGGTTTTGCTTCCTCTTTCTCTGTAGCCTTTTCTTCTACTACCTCATTTGAGATTTCTTCCTCTGCATTCTTTGCAAAGACCTTCGGAACTTTTTTCGGAGAAACGGAAAGTCTTGCTTCCTTGTTCTCTTTCTTTTCTTCCTCTACCTCAACCTTCTCATCCGCAGTGTTTTCCTTTTTTACTTCCTCTTTCTTGGAATCGGATTTCTGCTCTGTATCCGGTTTTGATGTTATCTCTGCTTTCTTATCTTCTTTCGCTTCCGGTTTTTCCGGTTTCACTTCGGCAGCAGACGTTTCGTGTTTTTCGTCACTGGCAGCAGCTTTGCTCTCATCCGGTTTTGATGTTTCCCCTTTCTTTGATTCGGAAGCATCCGGCTTTTTCTCTTCTGCTGTTTTGTCTGTTGCTTCTGTTTCTTCTATAGATGCAGTTGGCTTAACCTCTGTCTTATCACTCTTGGTTGTGCCTTTTTCATCATCTATTAAGTATTCATCGTCTACTTCGTCTGCATCAGAAGGAGTAGCAATTCCCGTATCATCATATTCTGCAACAATATTGATTTCAAAATCGTTTTCTTCCACAAACTTCTCCGGAAGTCCGACAAACTTGCGTAATGCATTGATGATCTGCTCACCCCAGGAAAGTTCGTATTTTTCTGTCAGATACAGTTTGCTTGAAAGGTCAGAATTTGCACTTCTGGTTCTTCTGGTTCCCATGAAGAATCTGGCACTTTCGCCTCCATCGTCTCCACTGTCTCCACCATCACCATCTTCATTGCCTCCACCGAGAGAACTCTCAGCTTTTCCATCTACAATGATGTCTGCATTACTGCACTCTGTCCACTCTGCCTCTTTTTCCGCTTCGGAAGATGCAATTGTTACAATCTCAATCGGGACATCATCCGGGTGTCCGTTAGGTCCGTGAAGAATGTATCCGTATCGTGGATCAACCTCTCGGAAGGTGTAAGAATACCGTAAGTTAATGAAGTTCTGGTATGCTGCATCTCTGGCAGCCTTACATCCGGAACCAGTAAATGCTTCTTCTTCGGTTGGCTTGGTTTCGGAATTGCATTCCCAGTGGTGGAAGGTTCCGTTGCTGCTCTCTGCTTTTTTCTTACACTCATCAACGGCTGCCTGCCACTGTTTAAGCAGTTCTTCGTAATCATCATCGTCTTCATCATCCGCCATGGATGCTGATCCTCCATCGTCTCCATCATCCGGTTTTGGCGGGATCGGATGTCCGTCACAATACATTTGTTCAAAATCATAGAAACGCTCATCCGCATGACTGATATAGCCGTTTTCATCCGTTGCCATATCTTCTTCAAAGATCAGCCAGTTATCCCATGTGGTTGGCTTCTCACGCATTTTCTTTTCTACGAGTTTTCCGTCTGTTTCATTCTCTGTTTCAATCTTGTCTTTATCCGGGAATGCTTCCAGAGTCTGCCAGATGGAATCCTTTAACGGAAGTCCTGTTTCATAGTCATATTTTGTAAGATCTACTTTATAATGGCTTTCGAAGGTTTCTTTGTGCTTATATACCTGCACGGTAATACTATTTCCTTCGTCCAGGTTTCCACCTCCACCACCATCACCAGGCGTTGTTGTTGGTGGTTTGTTTGGCTTCCCCTGCGTTGTCATGTAAAAGACCGGGTTCGTTACCTGTACCTTACCAAACGCACGGTAGAATGGCTGTGAATCCTTATTCTTTGCATCATTGGTTTCAAAATATTCGATAAGACCCGTAACATTGATTACCTTAAAGATGGTCGGGTTATATACTACCTTGAAAATGATTGGCGGATGGTCTTTTAACGTGGTTGGATATCCATTATCCGGGTTAATGATTTCGTAAGTAAACGCATAATCATCGTATATAATCTGGATAGGATAGGTTTTGTCTCCGCTCGGACCGGATACTTGAAGTGGCTGTGCTTCTATTTGGCAGTATTTACGGAAAGTAGCCCAATCCTGCAAGCCCGCCATTTCGTAAAGAAGCTGACTGCTAAACGTACCCGGACCGGATTTTAATGCATTCATGGAAATGGCATCTTCCGGTGTTCCATATTTACTAACAGAATTAAAAATCTCCTGCGGGGATTTACAGCCAGCCGGAATGGTTTCCAACTGCATGAAGCCGTCTCTTGCAAGGTTTTCAATGTCTGTTGAACCACCATTACTGGTTCCGTGGGACCAGGCAACTTCCTTGGCAATCTTAGTATTACCTCTATATCGCTGTCCGAACATTCCTTCAATGGAATGATCGTTAAACTCATCATGAATGCCCGGCTTGTTTCCGTAGGTCAGCATGTACGCCCAGAAAAGCCGTTTATGCTCCAGTGTTCCCTCGGAATAACTGACATCATTATCTGTCTTAAAGTAATCATAAGCAGCCTTGGCACTGGCTCCCTTTTTCATACAAAGGAAGTCTGTTTCCGGTTGCCCTTGCATAGCACCTTTGATATCGTAATGCCCGTCTCCACTGGTGGATGTGTTAAATGACATGTGAAAAGCATACGCAGTCAACAGATCCAGGGGCAGATGGGGAATCACAGACATACTGAGGGTCACTGTAGATAGAAACAGTGCTATCCCTCGTTTCAATCGTCCCTTTTTCATAAGTACCTCCATGTTTCAGTGTTTTTATATGGATAAAAACGTAGGTATATGGGTGTTCTCCCGCTTTTGTACTAAGATGAATTCCTATATTCCTTCTTTTTCATCTCAATCCTCCATGTATTTTTAGTTTATCTATGATAAAAACGCAGTTGCGTTGACACATCCTTAATAAACGCCCATATAGATAGAACACAAAGCGCAAACATAAAAAGTGGATATACAACATTTTTTAACAAAAATTTCATTTTCCCCCCCCTGTATCGTTGTTTTATTATATAAAAAAACAGCTACCAAATAAAAATATTTGATAGCTGTTTTTTCCTCTTATCTGTATTCAGATTTGAACTGAATGCTGGTCTTTCCAAAGGATTCGCCAAGAGTACCAAATTTGCTAACCTGTGACTTGTCCGGCATTACGTATCCGGTGTTATAACAATATGCTCCAATCATCTGATATTTGTCAGTTTCACTGTATGATGAGGTATCATTTCCGAATTTTAACGCCATTCGATACATAGGATTATACTCATAAACATCTGCCACAGTAAAATACTTATTCTGTGTGGTGGGTTCATTCGCAAGCCAGATGCCATCCACCAAGAAAAGCGGATAAGTGTGTCCAATATCTCCCATTTCAAAGGTTTTCAGTCCTACTGCATATCCTAAAAGTATTGCAGCTTCCGTATAGCCCTGGCATACCGCCTTACCCTTTACGAGACAGCCATACGCACCATAGCTGACAGAATTGGACCAACCCGTGTTGGTTGCTTCATTGGCAGCATCCCAGTCATAAGTTGCTTTGTGGACACGATTACAGATACGAGTAGCCTTTTCTAAGTCAGATGCATTTCTCCAGTCAAAGCTATTCATAAAGCCTTTGACTTCATTAAGCAATGCATTTACTTCTGGAGTTCCGCTCGTTCTATGCTTTTCCGGATAACCAGACAGCTCGGCAAGGACAGCTAAGTTATAACCACCTTCCGGACTAAGCATGGAAATGTCACGTTCTTCTACTGCTTTTCCAAAAATATAGGAGTTTCCGGTCATTCCATCCGGTTTCACATATCCAAGGCTTGCACAAATAGCACATGGAAAATGTGCACCACTAAACCTAGCGGTTAATCCGGCACTTTCTTCGTGGCAAAAATATTTCTCCACCATTCCCTTTAACGGATACTGTGCATCATAAGCCTGTGTTGTGTTTGCTGCTGCTTTCTGCCCCTGTGTCTGAACAACCCCATTTACCGTCCATGCACCATCTGCATTTACCGTATAGTTATCTGGTGTTACTGTATTGGCAAGCATATAGCCACTTTGGTTAAAATAGTAGCTTTCAGACACGCCATCCCCATTCCCGTCAATCCACATCCATGTATTTGCGGGATAACTTCCGTTGTCATTCTGATACCACCAACCATTCGCATCTGATTTCCACTGTCCGGCAAATGCGGTAGTAGAAGCTAACATACTTAACATTGCTGTTGTTGCTAAGACCTTAACAAAATTCTTTCTCATAATCGTCCTCTCCTTCGAACATTTTTATTAAGGTCGCAAATCCTAATATTCCATGCTCTTTCAGATGACAAAAATGATATTATTTTGTTAGTTTTTTGTCTGCTATGCATTTATTATAACACATTAGCAAAAAGATAACTAGCCTGTTTTCGAATTGTAATAAATAAAACAGATTTTTGTAAGTTTTATTTGATTCTATCAAATATTTTTATTTAGTTTTCAATGTGCCGTTTGCAGAAATATTCTGCAAATAAGAGAAATGGGATTCGAACCCAAAAAAACATTTCTGTTTTCTGTAACGCCTTACAGTCTCCTACTTTTTTGAAGAAGGGTCACTTGCTTATGCAAACGACCCTTCCCTTGGTTTATGAAGCTATGAATGATAGGTTTATCTTACCTGTACGACCCCATTTACAGTCCACTCACCATTCTGGTTTACAGTCCAATTACCTGTACTATCCTTTACGGTTGTACCTTTAACGAGTTTTCCTCTAAAACCATCGGATACCGGATTGAAGTAATAGCATCTCTGCTTTCCATCAGCTCCCTTGATCCAGTTCCAACCAGTATACATACGTCCCAGGGTGTTATCAGAGATATTATGAAGGAAATATACGTTTCCATCTACATCTGTGAACCATCCAGTTACCATATAACCTTCTGCATCAAATCTGAACCAGCTATATGCTTCCTGTCCCTTGGAAGTGTCTGCATACGGATTGAGAATAGCAACCCACTTATTAGCCATGTTGATATTGCTAACTTTGTAATTCCACTTGCCATTCTGAGCATTAAATACCCAGGTTCCGTTATTTACTACATAACTTGGAACAGAAGAAGCCGGACCATTTGCAGCCGGACCTGTAGCAGTAGAGGTATTTACACGGCTTCCGCCACCACCACCGGAGGAGCTTCCACCGCCACCGCCACCATGTCCACCGGAGGAACCACCACCGGAGTAGGTGTTATCAGTAACTTTGATGTTTAATGTAACAACGCATACGTCTGTGCTTTCTCCACTTGTAGCAGAAACATTCACTTTCGTTGTTGCAGTGTACGGATAAGCCATAGCTGTCTTCATCCATTCTGCATCTGCGTTTAATACAGGGGCAATTGTACCGTCTTTCGCTACTGTAAGTGCAGCACCATTGGAGGTTGCATAAGTTACAGCTGCGGATGTGTTCGGATACGGAATAGCTGCGAATTTCTTCGCATCTGCATTCTTCCATGTAAATGTCGGATTGCTTCGTCTTCCTGTCTTCTCCAGTTCGATATTATAAGTTAAGGTATCTGCCGGAAGTTCTACGCACTTCGCTTCAAAGTTCAGTGTCAGAACACAGGTATCCACGATTCCGTTGTAAGTTGCGGTTACATCTACTGTCTTCGTTGCTTTGTAAGGTGCTGTTGCCATAGCATCCTTAATCCATTTTGCATTCTCATTTACAGTAATTGTACCATTATCAGCTACGGTTACGGCATCTGCATCAGAAGAAGCCCAAACGACATCCTTCTGCTCCGGATAAACACTTGCTACCAGAGTTCTTGCATCAAAACCGTTCTTCTTTGTCGTTGCAGATTTAATATCTCCTGCCTTTGTGAAGGATAAATCATAATCCATGGTTTCTTTATCCAGCTCAACGCAGTTTGTTACATAATTTAATGTAACGGTCGTAACACCTCTCACATTATTGTCATTTGCAGTCGCATAAACCTCTACGGTCTTGCTTGCTTTGTAAGGTGCTCTTGTCATGGCATCTTTAATCCACTGAGCATCCTTATTCGGTGTAATGTTACCATTCTGATCGATGCTTAATACATCTGTGTCTGATACAGACCATGTAACACTTCTGTCATACGGCTCATGATCCTCATCAACCGGGCAATCCGGATTTACAACGCAGTCAAGGTCCGTAGTTGTAAAGCCGTTGTAGCCCTTTGTCTCGCTGTTAATATCGCCAGCTTTTGTAATAGAAAGATCATAATTTACATTCTTCTGACTCATTGTAATGGTTTCCGGATGAATCACTGTTTCATCAACCGTTACAAAATTAAGGGTTACATTACACTTTGCGGAAACCTCGCCATGTGTCTGATCGTCTGCGACAGAAGTGATTACCTCTGTCATAGTTGCACTTCCGTTCAGTTTTACGTACTTATCATTTGCACGTTTCTGATTGTCGGACTGAATCACTTTCTGAATCCATGTCGGGTTTGAAATACCGTCTGCATTGTAACGTGCAGTCACACGACAGTTCTCCTTGTGATCGCCATACGGCTCCAGAACGATGATAGAACCAGAATTCTCATCTCTCCATGTTACATTCTGATTGAACGGTCTGGACGGATTTAAGGTTGCACCTAATACGGAAGGTACGTCACAGTAAATCGTCTCGGTCGGATTTGTTCTGTCTCCGGTCAGTTTTCTCGTAACGGTCATAACAATGTCACTCTCGCTGAGAACCAAACCTTCTACTCTTCTGGTTGTATTGTCGATAATCTGGAATGTTACATTTACACGGGTGTTTGCTGTAACTGGCAGATTGTCTACGGAAGTATCTTTGTTGGTGGATGCTGTTACGATTGCGACATCTGAATAGATGGTATTGTCAATCGCATTGGCATATCCGCTGTCAACCTGTTCCTGTACTTTCTTGTTAAGAGTTGACGTAATGAAGTTGGACTTCATATTTGGCATTACTCTCGCATCTTTTTCTGTCCATGTGGTTGTATCAACATTGGAAAGAGTTAAAAGGTTTTCATTGTCAATGGACCATTTTACAGTTTTGTCCTTTGCACTTCCCTCTCCATTATGCTCTGCATGAATGTTTACCGGATCGGGAGTAACACTTGCATCAACCGTATCGCCAATGTATCTTGCAATGAGTTTTCCTTCTTGATTGTAAACAGCCGTTGTGATCTGCGGGTTCTTTCTGTCTCCATCTCTTGTCTGTACCACTTTGATGGTTGTTTCTGGTGGAGTCATAGTCAGTCCGGTTGTAACTTTGATGTACTCTACATTCAGTTCTGTATCAGATTCCGGCATGGTGAAAGTGTAGTGTCCGCCACTCTGATAGGTCATGTCAATCACATCACCATTCTCATCCGTATAAGTTGGCGGTTTTACCTTTCCAGGTTCATTATCATCGAATACCATCTGGTAACGATTGCCGTTTTTATTTTTTGCTGCGGTTGCAACCTCAATGGTATCTCCATAGGCAACAGCTGACGGGTGATCCTTGTCGATCTGTTTATAGTAGGAATTAGTTGTCTTACCAATTGCTGTCAAGGTTGCTACGTCTGTATCGAATCCGGAAGCGGTTGAGGTATCAATTCTAGGAATGGATACCAGATATCCACGGATCGGAGCACCGTAGGAGTTCGGAGCATAATGGTCGATCTTAAAGTCACAGCCGTCCCAATATTCTTCGGTTGAGAAGGTGTTTCCCAGCTTGTTGATTACGATATTTTTTACCGCATCTTCCAGTTCTTCGTAGAAGTAATTTTCCTGTTCTTTGTCCAGGGTGCCTGCGATTAAGTGGAAGTTTCTTCCGTCATTGCTCCAATAACCAATGTGTGCATCCGTTGTAAAGGAGTTATCCTTATCAATGTTACTTCCGAACGGTTTCTTTGCCTGGGATGCATCTTTTGCAAATAAATAAGCAAAATTGTCGCTCTTTCCGGTTCCATAGGAGAAGTTATTCGCACCGTCTCTTGTTCCAAAGAAAGTACCTTCCCTGGAGCCAGTTCCGTTGTTGCTGTTAGCAATCACTCCATCAAAACGAGCCAGAATGGTATTTCCGCTTTCATACTTACCAACGATACCACCAATGGCTTTTGAACCGGAGCCTCCAATTGTTCCTTCTACCAATGTATTATAGAGATTTGCACGGTTCTGTCTTCCGACAATACCACCTACATATCCCTGTCCCTGGATTCTGCTTGCGCCACCATCATAAGTACGGGCGGATGCATCCACGATGTTTACGTTCTGTGCATTTCCGACAATACCGCCTGCATAGCTTGTACTTCCGGTTGCCTGTATTACAATTCCGTCTGCGATACAGTTCTCGATGGTAACAGTTCCGGCTTTTGCATTTTTATCTCCGGTCACTTTTCCTGCGATACCACCTGCATCACCTGTGGAAGAGACGGAGCCTTCTACCGTTACATTGTAGACGATGGTATCACCTTCGATGGAACCTGCCAGAATGCCGACATTGTTTCCACCCTTAACACCACCATCTGCGGTTACAGTTAAGTTTTTAATGGAACCTCCCTCAACTGCACCGAAAAGACCTACGTTATTCAAGGTGTAAGCTACATTTACAACTTTAAGACCCTTGATCGTATTTCCGGCACCATCAAAATTACCTTTAAACTTATTGGCTACCTGCTTTCCGAGGTCTGCCTTATTCTGATACCATCCAATCGGATTCCAACTCTTTGTCAGATTACCGAGGTCAATATCCTGTGTCAGTACAAAGTATTTTCCGGAAAAATCATTTCCGGCAGCTACCATTTCAGACAGTCCCATTAAGTCGGACAGTTCATTGATTTCATACGGAGCTGCTTTGGTTCCGTCACCATCCCAGCTTGTATTTCCGGTCCATCCAACCCATAAGTCACCGGTACTGCTCTCTAATGTATCCATTCCAGAAAATTCATGGTACGCATCACTGACTTCTTTCTCATTTTTTGCATACCACTTCATAAAGGCTTCGACCGTTTCATCCTCTTCATCCTCGGATTCCATTAAGTCCAAAACCCAGTTCCAGAGGTCTTCGGATTCCACATTGTCGAAAAACCATTTTGTGAAATCGCTGGTTCCGATCTCCGGCATATCCTCAAAGATGTCTGTTTTTTCTGCATCGGACGGAGTTGTATTTTCGATTTCATCCTTAATTTCATCATTTTCAAGGATCTCATCGTCCTTTACTTCGTCCTTTTTTGTCTCATCCTTGACTTCATCTTTGGATTCATCCTTTACTTCGTCTTTAGACTCGTCCTTCACTTCATCCTTAGATTCATCTTTGGATTCGTTTTTGGATTCATCCTTGGATTCGTCTTTGGATTCATCCTTTACTTCATCCTTGGATTCGTCTTTGGATTCATCTTTTACTTCATCCTTGGATTCGTCTTTAGATTCATCCTTTACTTCATCCTTAGATTCATCTTTCGCTTCATCCTCAGACTCATTTTCTACAGGTGCATCCGAATCTGCTTCCTGTACGTTAGCTGTCTCATTTTGCGGTACAGATGCAAACGAGATCACTACGTTCTGTGTCACCATAAGAGCAGCCAATGCGGTAACTGCATGGCGACGTATTTTCCTCATTGCCTTACGGTTGAGAATAGGACGTTTAACCATTTACTTTTTCCTCCCTATTAATCTTGTGGCATAACGAATGCTGGTCGTACTCCCACAGTGCTTGTAACTTTCAACTCTTCATCTTCCGCAACCATTCCTTCCGGCTTAACCGTATTCGGATGAATGTTTCCATTTACCAGATCCACGACATAAACCTGTTTCGTCTCATTGTATTCGCTCGTCATTCCCATTGGATTTCTTAACCAGTAGGCTTTTGAGTATGAACCATATTGAGATTCCGGATTTTCCGTGTCTGAGCCATTAAACTTCCAAAGATATTCTTTGTATTTCAATGCTTCATCCACAGAAAGGCTGAACAGTTTTGCGGTCAGTTTCTGATTTCCAATATAATAGGACTGCAACTGGTCTTCATCCAACTCGCTAAATCTTTGTTCACCCGTAGCCCCCATATAGGCATAGTCTACTCCGATGTTTATGGTTTCGCAGTTATAAAATTCAGAGCCGAAGTTGTTGAGCCATTTTTGAATTTTCGAATATTTGTAATCATTTGAATTTCCAAAATTTACAATCGGACCCGGATAAAATGTATAATTCATTGTTCCGTCCAACTGCTCCTCGTAAACATATTCGGAGCCTGTATCTGCACCAATAACACTTGTGCATAAGAACAAGGCTGCCTGTTTATGGTTTTCTGTACGGTCTGAATAGTTCTGGTCTATACACTGGAACATGTAGGTATTTCCATCAATTTCTTTTGCCACAATCTCTCCCAGTTTCCAGTGAACAGGTTCCGCTGCTCCTGCATCCGGCTTTGCCAGTAAAATGACTGGTCTGATGCCGTATGTTTCTGCATCCGGATCTGTAACTGCTTTTTTTGTACCGTCCGTTTCGATTCCTACAAGTATTGTTTCTCCGGACTTGCGTACCAGGCTGGCACTTGTTTTCGGAATTACACTTGCGTAATGATCGTATTGTGCTTCGGTCAGTACCATTGCAAAATCCATCTCCACGTTATCGTCTCGCTGAATCTGCATCAATGATTCTCCATGGATGGAGAATCCGTTTTTGAATCCGGAATGGAAATAATTTCTTACATTCGATTCCTCGTAATCCAAATTTCCATATCCGTTGAAATCAGACAGCGGAATTGCTTCATCACTTATATAAAGCATTCCACCTTGGTAATCTTCGTCAATGCAGGTAAAGGTAAGACCCCGTTTTTTCTTTCCTTCTACTGCAATACTTGTGTGTATCTGGCTTCCCAATTTCTGCTCAAATGTTCTAAGGTCGCATCTGTCACATACAGAATCATGGTCTTTATCAATATGACCGTGAGCTGGAGTAACGGTTTCCATTTCCAGTCCACATTTTTCACATTCGTATGTCTGTCTTCCTTTTCCTAAACAGGATGCATCGTATTCGTTGACTAACGACCATCTGTGTGAACATGTTTCTGAATCATAAGAGTGTTCTACTGACATTCTTACTATATAATAGGTATCTCCGCCAAATGTAATTTCGTCTTCCTGTAAATTGGAATAGACTACATTTTCATATACGTTTGGGATAATAAGTCCATTCGGAATGAAGTTCTTTCCTATTATATAGAAGACAATTTCTTCCGTATCATCCACTTGTCCAACCATGGTACGAACACGAACATCATTTTCCTCCTGTTTTGAAACAAGAAATCTGGAATTTGAAATACTGCTTTCATCCTCTCCGGTAATCACAGCTTCATGTTCCTTGGCAATCGCAAACCATTCTTTCAGCTTGCTTTTTTCTGCCTGTTCCGGATCTTCCGGTTGTGGAAGTGAACTTGTTTTTTCGTACTCTACGTAATAAATCTGATCGCCTGGTCCGTATACGGTTACTTCCATAGGTGGTTCTGTTACGGCTTCCCATACATCTGAGCCATCAATAATACGGCTCATGTAGTTAATGTAAAGAGTTCCACCTTCTTTGATCTCTCCGTTCCGTTTCGGAGCCAGTTGCTTCGTATTCGTATCCGAATCAACAAACTGTACTTCCCATTTTACCTGCAATTCACTCGGAGTCGCAACTTCCGGCTGACGTTCATAAAAAACATTCATGTGTTTGTTGTTTGCGTTCAGCTTGAAACTTTCCGGCTGATTATCACAAATTTCATACCCTTCAAAATTCAGATGGTCGATACTTATGACACTTCCCCGTTTTGCACTTCCGGCAACTTCACTTAGCACAGTCCCCGTATTAATGTCTTTGTACTTAACAGTGTACGTATACATAATCGGGGTTGCCTCAGACGGAGTTGCTACTGGCGTATCCGGATTTGGTGCAGGTGGTGTTGGTGGTACTTCCGGGGTGTCCGGTTCCGGGGCAGGTGGTGTTGGCGGTACTTCTGGGGTGATTGGCTTTGACGGCTCTGGATTTACAGGTTTTTCCGGTGTTGTCGGTTTGGATGAACCAGATGGCTTAGACGGTCTGCTTGACCCTCCGCCTCCGGAGCCTCCCCCTCCGCCTCCTCCACCGGAACCGGAACTTGGACGTTTTCCACTTGTGGTTCCAGTGCTTATTCCTCCACCGGGACCGGAAGTAGGTACTGTTTTCTTCGGAATGGATGTGTTCCACGTTCCATCTGCATTAAGTGTATATCCATCAGGAGTAAGGCATCCGGCAAGCATGATTCCATCTTCATTCAGATAGTACCATCTTCCATCTGTGTTTTGATGCCATGTGTTACGATACATCATTCCGTCCTTGGAAAAGCAATACCATTTTTGGCTTGCATCCTTATACCATGTGTTTGCAACTCTTGCCACGGACACATCCCATGTGCCATCTGCTTTTACCATATACCCATCGGGTGTGATCGTGTTTGCAAGCATGGCTCCTGTTCTGCCGAAATAGTACCACGCACCATCTGCGTTCGCAAACCATGCATCCGTCAGCATAGCCCCCGAAGATGATAGGTAATACCATTTTCCATCTGCATCTTGGAACCAGGTGTTCGCAAGCATCTTTCCGTCAGACATTAAGTAATACCATTTCCCATCTGTATCGTGATACCACCCGACCGTTTTCACATTCTGATCGTTATAGTGATACCACCCGCCCGTTCCGTCTTGTTTCCACGTTGCAGCCACGGCAGTGTTTGAAGCCATTAGAGAAACTGTCAAAGCTGTTGCCAGCCATTGCACAGCCCTATGCTTCATTTTCATTCTCCCTCTCCTTTCTTCATATTTTATTGAAAATCAGACACTTTTGTCCGATTTTCGATTTCCTTACAGTTCCAATTATACTTTATTTCTTGTGATTATGTCAACATTTGGCACGTTTTTTACTTTTTATAACACATTTTTTTGGACAGGTTTTTTTATCTTTTTTTTTACAAAAAAACTCTGGCACTATAATGCCAGAGCTACCTTAATTTATGTCTATATACTACTTTTTACTTTATTATATGCATCTTACTTCAATTTTATATACTACTTACACTACAATTACATACATCTTACACTTTCTTTATGTAATACTTAGCCATCATTTTACGTACTACTTGTTTTTACGACTATATACCACTAAAATCTTACTAAAACATTCTTATTTCGCCCTTATCAGTAATTCCCATACCTGTTTATAATTTTGGGTATGAATAAACTGGTAAGGAATACCTAAATCCTTCGCCCTATCAAAGACACGATTGTAAGTAGAGTGGTTGATAAAATTACTAAAATAAACTACCCTGTCTATCTTTGACAGATCCGGAACTGGATCAGTTTCCGTCTGGACAAACTTTGCATTCTGCATTACATTTTTCAGCGTTCGGATTAACTCATACCTTCCACCCACAAACAAAATTCTCTGTTCCCATAACTTAACTTCTTCTGCCTGATTGTTTCTGATTTCTTCCTTCTCGTTATCAAAGGACCCTTCAAAAGCTTCAATCATAGAATCCAATTCTTTTATCTCAACATCCGTCAAACCAGACCCTACTCTTTCTTTTCGTCCAATCTCTTTTTCATAAGCTGCTATTAAGGAATCTTTTTCTTCCAGTTGTTTCCTTATTGTTTCTAACTCTTTTTTCAACTGTTCATTTTCTTTTTGTATTTTTTTATTTTCATTTTCCAAAGGTTTCAGACATTTCGTAATGCTTTGCTCTTCTTCCTTTGATTTCTCATCATATCTTTTCAATTTTTCTTTGAGGGTTTCAATTTCTCTTTCTTTTAATGATATGATTTTCTTCTGTCTGGATGCCATGTCGAATTCTTCCGTTTTCTTTTCCATATTAACTCCAACGGCATAGGATTCACTATCTTTGTATTTATACTCATAAGCAATCAGTTGCAACACATAAGCTGTCAGCAAATCGCAGGCAAAGCGTTCTGGGTTTTGCACTTTTGATTTTCGAATCAAGTTTACTTTTTCTAGTTCTTCTTCCACATCTCCATCAAAAAAACACACCCCATAACTGGCAGTCACACAGGCAAATGCCCGGTTAAATGCTTCATAGCCATAATAATCATTGCTATTTCTTAACGCCCACTTGACTTCTGCCAACGTGTTTAACAATACAGATAAGGGATTTCGCCCAAAATCACAGGCAAGAACTTCGTCTCCTACGTCATGAATCCCTTGTAATCTCTCTAGTAATTCATGAAACACTTGATAAACATATTCCCTATAATCTTCTTTCTCAAAACTGTCTATCATTTCATCCGTAAACTCAAAATTTAGAGTTTCGTCTTTTTCTAGTGTATCATTGAGCCAGAGAGCCGTGCTTTCAACACATTTTTTCTGATACTTCAAAAATATTTTATCGAAAATAAGTTCTCCGGCTGCCATGTCTAAAATATCTGCCATCCAATCTATTGCATTATATGTTCTTTTGGCTGCCGTAAAATTCCCATACGGTATTTTCATTCCAAGTATAAATCCAACCAATAGTTTGGCATCGTCTTCACTGATTTTATACGGAGATTTCCATACAATTAGATAATATATGCAGGCTACCATTAACTCATCCATATAAAAGCCCATTGTCATTACGCTCATAGATTTCTTTTGTGCCGTCTGCATCTTCTTCTTTACATATTCTAATATCCGTTCAATTATTTGCTCACTTGTATCCCCTCTCTTATAAAACTGGGGACAGATTTTTGCTACTGTCTTATCTAACAGTTCTTGTGCAGCCTCATTTTTTAGGCTCATTTCCGTCAAACTCTCTACAGTTGCGTTAAAGACGGATGTACTTGTGGGAACCATATACCGTTCCGGACAGGAGGATAAATACTCCAATACGTGTTCTTCCAATAGACTCGTTTCGCAGTCACAGGCATCCATCACTTCATAGAATATATTTTCATACTTACCATCTCTATCTAATGCTGCAAGCAAAAAAGAAAGACTTCGTATTTTTTCACAATGTCTTTCCAGTTTATTAATGATAAGTTCGTTTTCTTTACTTGCTTCCTGTTCCATGTAATTAGTGAGAGCAATTCTTATCTCATATTTTTCTTTTTTTGCTCCTTTTTCTCTATAGCGAACCGTATCAATCACTGACATTGTATCACCTCTAAATTTCCTTCCGTATTCTTGCTTTTTCCTCTTGATACTCTTGTAGTTTTTCCAGGTAGTTCTTTATTTCGTCTGCCTCTTCATTAGAGATCGGAATCCTTTCACCATCCAAGTAAATGCTGTAATTACGAGCTGTTCCATATACTTTTCCATTCCAGTTCCCGTCTATGAGTTCCGGTGGCACAGGCATTTCTCCTAACCTCTTTGAAACCAGTTCTTCATATCTGTCTTTCTTTTTCAGTGCAATATCATAATTTTTTATCCTGGCTGGAGACGGCTCCAAGACCAGCACATCCTCAACGGTTTCTTTAAGAAGCACTAACTCCCGTCCTATCTCCTGTTCTTTTATAATCTTATGCCAATAAGCCTTTCTATCCTGCATGTAAGACGGACGGCTGCTCCATCTATATAAAATGTTTTTCAATGATTCCCTTATATCCATTGTATTTCCCGTAAGCCACATACAAAACTGAATATCTCCATCTATATCCAGATTACAAAGAGGTTCCACGCAGACTTTTAGGTGTTCGTTCTCTTCTCTTTTCTTATAGCATTCCTGACACACCTTGGTTCGTTCCATGTGAAAGATCTTTGACTCTCGTTCTTTTCTATATCCAACCAGTTCTACTGTTTCTCTGTGTCCACACAGGAATGTAACTTCGTATTTTGCCATTTTTCCTCTTTTCTTTTATTATAGAAATACTTGAATTCATTCTTCTTCGTAAATGTGTATGTTTAGTTGTCCGCTTAACCAATCAAGCCCTGAAGGGGTCAATGAGTAAATACACTTGTTTTCGTCTTCCGCGTCCTCACAGTCCATATAGCTTTCTGCAACCAGCTTGTCGAGTTCTACATCTTTTCCTGCAAAATAATTACGATACGGCTTATAGAATCTTTTATTGTGTCTTGTATATACTTTTCCATAGGAATGGTCCAGTCCTATGGTATGCAGCACTTTCTGTCGCATAGTGCAGTAACATACCATCTTCCCGTTTTCTTCCACTTGCACATATTCCTTTTCCGGTAAGACAATCATTTTATCACTTTCCCTTTTTACTTTTTATTGTTTCGTCTGCATATCCCGGTATCCGCACATCAAATCCGCAGGTTTCCCTTACATATTCTCTGAATTTTTCCAGATCTGCCAGACTCCAGAAATTTGCCATTATATCATCCGCATACGCAAGAACCTCTCCAATTTCCGGTTCCGTAAAATCTTTTACTTTATACATAGCCATGCCAAAGGAAAGCATCAACGCCTGTGCCTGCATACTGGTTGTCTTATTTACAATCTCTTCATAAATTTCCAGCTTAATCTCCTGTTTCATTTTCTCTTTCATCAAAAGGTACTCTCCTGCGGTCATTGTGATAACCTTATCCTTTTCTTTCAGTAATTTATTACTCATCTTTTCATCTATATCCTTTCTTAGTTTTGTTCCTGTTTTACTATTTCCTGCTTGTTCTTATTTCTAATATTCTATTGAATTTTCATAACTTATTTTTACTAACATCAGTATAGCATCTAGGATGCTATCAAGTCAATGTTTTTGTATATCTATAGATACACTTCTCTTTTCCTTGGCTTCTTTGTTATAGTTTAAAAAGGGCAGTATTACTATAAAAGTAACACTGCCCTTTTTGTTTTTTGCTATGCCAGACTTTCGAACATTTCTTTTGCTGTTCGCTTATCCTCAGCTATCACATCTGCATATCTCTTTACAACATCCGAGTAATAGCGCATATCATCCTCCTTTTCTTCTGTATACATAAATTCATCTTTCTGCACGATTTCTCCGAGCGTTTTCTTTTCGATGATTTGTTGCAACCTCTTTGCGATTTCATCCTTCGAAGGGAAACAGGGATATCTCCACACTCTTTTACCGTCTATATAGTTACACTGTTCCGTGTAAAGGAGCATGTAACTTCTCCCATTTACCTGTGAGGCTCCTCCTCTGTTGTCTCCAATAAGGATTCTTCGGTATCCGCTATCGTCCGTCACGCTGATCTCGCCAAAGAAGTTTTCCGTTTTACCGAAACCAACGAACGGTCCAACATACTCATCCTTCCACCACGCTTTTTCCTTCGACACATCCTTTGCCAACAGGCGTATCAGGGATGCCAGCTTTGTTACTCCCTTATACATCTCTTCTTTTAACTGCACTTCTTTCGGGTCAAAGTCAACATACCAATCCGCATTTGTAGCTTCGCAACCACAAACATAGCAACTAGCTGTTCCGCTTCCATCCCTGTGTGCCCGGTTTCCCAGTATGTTCCTGTATTTATTATGGCAGGTCGGACACATATCTACCCAGTATATACCATTCTCCTTTACATCATCCTCCCAGGCATCAAATACAATTCTTTTTCCCTTTGGAGACACATAAATCATTTTTTTCATTTTTTACTCCTTTCCTAATTCCACGCCAGTAATGGCATATTTGCTTTTTTCAAAAGTGAATATCCATACCTTGTGTCATTTTCTTTTATGTAAGTACGGATCATTTTTTCTGCCTTTACAACAAATGACTTGTAGTTCTTGGGTGGTTCACACATATCAAACCCTTCCGCATAGTCATATGGGAATTTGAATTTTTCATTGTAGCCGTATCCAGTATCTTCGTGGGCTACATAAAAATCAAACTCAATAACAGGTATTCCCCTGTTTTGAATAAAGACATCAATGCAAATTTCTCCCACATGGATAAATCCTATCAAATCCCGTTCATCCGGTCTTAACATTTCTTTTGTGTAAGACTGGAACATCTTTTTCTCCAACCTTTTCCAGTTAAAGAACATTTCTTCATCCCCTTTCAAAAAAGCTACCATTCCAAAACCTCAGAATGACAGCACACTTTTTCGTTGAAACCACTCAATTCTGAAATGGTTTCCCTTGTTTTTTTCTTATTCCTTTCCGGGTTCTACCCTCCTTTCTTTTTGTTCTTTCGCAACAAAAAAAGCCACAAACAGTCCAAAGACCATCTGTGACTTTTAATCCTTTTACTTTGCAAAAAAACTTATATGAATATTATAAGTTTTCACTTGTTGTTTGTCAAGCTGCCATGTTAGCAGCTTGCAAACTCCAGGGTTTTCTTTTCGGCATTATAAAAATAAACATTATCCGAAAGGAAATCTTCTTCCGTTACACATTCAGCATTGACTGATTTTACCATCTGCTGTAATTCTCTTGCAGAAGGCTCTTTTGTATCAACAGCAATAACTTCATGTACAGAAGACGGGAGGATGTACAGATTCACGCCTCCCAGTGTATTAGACAAATTCTCTAACACACCTTCATAGAGCATGACAGATGCACCGCCAACTCCGTTCTCATTCGTGACAACGTACATGGCTGGTTCCTCTGAAAATCCCAATTCTTCATTTGAACTAAGGAGTCCCAGCATCTTGCTCATGGAAATCACTTTTGCTGGATTATTCTTTTCAGAATACTTGATTGCATCTGCAAATAATGTTTCTTTACTAACCCCCCATCTTTTCACCATATCGTTAGTTACATTAATAGTCCCCCTTTCTTGATCGATATCCACTGTGATTTTAGCAACGATAGCCAAATCTTTCCAGCGGATTGCAGGGGTGTTTTCCAACATCTCCGCATTTCTCCCTGCATTAATTAGAGAAATAACAAAGTGCTTTTTCACATTTTCATAATTTTCAAGCAGTGAAACATCAATTCTCCCTGGCATTTTATATGCAAGAATCATTGCTTTTATCTTTTTTGCCATTTCTTCGACCGTTACCTCATGTTTAAAGTAACTTTCGTAGATTTCATCCACATAAAACAGCGGAGAGACGTTATTTCCGCTGTTTTTCTCTGGCTCCGAAAACGTGAATTGAATAGCACGTTTGGTTGTGCTATTGTTCTTTTTTACATATACAAACTCCATCTTAATTATATCAGACCCAAAGGCATCCGACATTTTCTTAATCAGCAACGGATCTTCCATCATTTTTTTTGTTATGAATTCATCAGCAAGCTCCATCATTTTTCTTTCTTCCAACATGTTTTTTTACCTGCGGTTCCTAAGAACCTTCCTTTCTTTTTTTGTTTTCGTTAAAAAAAGACCGTGCCACCCATATTTTTGATAGCCACAGTCTTTCTTTGGTATTATCAAGTAGATAATGCCTATTTTTATTGTTCCTTTCCGGGTTCTACCCTCCTTTCCTTTTGTTTTTTCACAACAAAAAAAGCCACGAAAAAGCCAGATGCTTTTCTGTGACTCCTAATCCTTAAACTGTGCGAAAAAACTTATGTCTATATAATATCTTATTTTTTATTCTTTGTCAATAAATATTTACTTGACTAACTCCTTGTAATACATCACAATATAGATTAAACAATATAAATACGATGGGTAGTTCAAATCAGCATAACGCAGATAAGCTACCACATCTTAGGGAGGATTGTCATGTTGAGAAAGAAATATTTGCTGATTGGTTCCTTGTGTGTTTTTTCTACCCTTGCTTTGTTTGGTTGCGGTGGAAAAAGAGGAACCCAGGCAGCTTCCAGTTCTGATATTCTGGAAACCCGTTTTGAGGGAGAGGAAGATTCTACTGAGGCGGAAATGTATGCCAATGCTTCTTTTATTCTTCTTGACTCCGTTACCGTAAAACCGGAAGGTGCAAACCCGTACATTTCCTTCAAGGCACTTCTTAAAAATACCGTCGATGCTGATTGGATTTGTGCAGACATGTTGCAAGTAGTTGGAAATTCGAATACTTCGACTAAATACCCGGTTCAGCTCGGAGAAATTATTTATTCCGGAAACTCCATGGCTTTTGTAAGAGGTATCGCTAATGCTGAAAATCCGGACGAATTAGAAAACATGCAATATGCATGGAAGAACGGAATGATCGTAACACCTACAACCGGAACGACCGAAGATAAATTAGGTCTGATTGAAATGGGGATTTACCCACTGACTCAAAACAATTATGCATTCGGTCCAGCTGTAATTACACCTTCTGTCACAGATGCAGCTTCTTGGGATCTACAAGGTGATAACCGTCTTTTCCTTGTAACAATGAATCCGGCAAGTTCCATGGATATGGTAATGTTTGATTCTGATGTCCGGCTTCTGGACGAAAATAAGGAAGACGTTACTCTCCTCTTTCATTCAGACAGAATTGAGTATCAAGGAGGAACCTCTTTTAATGCCGTTTACGAAAGTGAAGAAGCAAAGCAGTATCTTCCTACAATGGAATCATTTCCGTCCGTTCTGACGGCTGTTAAATACGTAGAATGGCATTTAGAGGATGGGACTTCTGTAGTGGCTCCTGTTGTCAGCTCCTTGTCCGAGTCAAACACAGAGGATGCAGATCCCTCCTCTCCCTCGCAGCCATAAAGAAAGCGTATTCAGAGGTCAGACGGAGGTTCTTATGAAACGACCGGAAACGGTTCAAATTGAAAAAATTTTGCTTTCTTCCTGTTTTGGATCAAACCCCAAATTAGCGAAAGAGTATGGAACAACTGAGATCACGATAGATTTTCATAGAAATGGGAATGGGCGTGAATTGGTGGATTTTATGACTTACGATGCGAAAAAGGATTTATTCCGTTGTTATGAAATTAAAGTTACTATGGCTGATTTTAAGAGCAAAGCAAAAAAATCATGGTACGGAAATTACAATTACCTTGTTCTGTCAAGCGACCTCTATTCACAGCAATCTTTGGATGATTGGAAACAATGTATTCCACATCATGTTGGAATTATATCCGTGAATCCAATGTCACAATCAAAAGTTGTCGCAAGAAAAGCATCCTTTGTAGAAATCAGCGAAAAAGATAAAGATATGCTGAAACGTAGTCTTATTCGCACTTTATTCTATCAAAATCAAAAAAATACACCCCTTTAAGTCAAAAAGAGAGTCGATACACCGCAGTGTAAATGCACTCTCTTTTTTATGGCTATTTTTTTTTATTGTCTGCCGACCTTCATTAAAACCCTTTCTGTTTCCGGCAAGGATTTTAAAAGTTCCCATATAAAGCTTGCTCCAACCTTATAGGTTGCCGACAGGTCACAATTACAAGGAACGGCAACAGAGCATTATCTGTTTCCGTTCCTTTTTCCTTGCCGTTCCTTTACCTTTTCAGAATAAGTCTTACCCACGATTCTTCAGATCGTAGCTGAGGCACTGCATCTTTTTTCCACCTCTTACAGATATACTTCTTTTTATCCATCCCATCTTCATAAGCAGTTCTATCTTAGATGCATTTCCTTTTATCGGAACATTTATGTCGGCTTGCAAAACATGTTTTTTTTCATCCGAATTTTTTGTATTTTCGATTCCAAGTGATTGCAAACGGCAACCAGGAAAGATTTGATCCAAACTGACCTCTAGCTTCATCAACTCATCTGAGTTTGCATAGTTTCTGATGAAATCCCGTGGTTTATATGGTTCCGCTGGAAGACTTAGTTCTGCTTTCTGTTCCTCTTTTTTTCGTTTTTGTTCTTTTTTTTTTGAAATTCCAGACGTTCTATTTCCGCTTCGAAGTCATGCTCTCGTAACCAGGTATAGTAAGTGTGTTTCCATCCTGTCTTCGAAAATCCTATGCATAAACTGTATCTGCGGAAATGTTCAAGGATTGGACTTTCCAACTCTCCTACCATATCCACGGCACTGATAAGAGAATTCCCGTTATAATGGTTCACGCCAAATCCCTGGAATATTTTTGGCATTGGCTCCTCTAAAAATATCTCCATTGTTTTGCAGTCTTTCGGCTCGAACCAGTAAAAAATCGAGCATTTTGCACCATTATAATCATCCAACACTTCATTTGTTCGATATATCCAGCCAGCCGTATTCGAACCTACATCGTTATTGCACATTCGTTTTCTCGGTATGACTCCATTATCCTTCTGACGAATTCCGTCTATACATTCCATATCCTTTTCCCATTTTTCTTCCGGATGTGCAGTTTGATATACTTTTTTGCAAATTAAGTCAATGAACTTATTTTTCTTTTTAATTGCTCTATCAATCCAGTAATCTTCTATCGCCCCCGGTTCATTGTAGTGTTCATCAATCTCCCTTTTCATCTGATTTTTAATATAATCCGCCAACTGTTTTCGGATTTCATAATATACTTCTTTATCCATTCGCTCTTGATTTCCAATAAACTCTGACATAGGAGATGTATCCTGTTCGTTTTCAAAGGATGCCAAGGCAGCCTCAAGATCTGGAATAAATTTCTCCCCATATAATTCAACCCATGGTACAGAATGGGTATTCATGCCAAATCTCTCATTATATCCATTTTCAGTTACAATTATTTTGGGGTCTAACGTGCATGTGTATTGGATGCTTCGCAGAGCAATTTCATTTTTCTGAATCTCTGCCAGTTCATTTTTCCCCACCTTCGTTGCCAGCAGGTTTGGTTTCATAAAAGTGTTAAGAAACAGTGGTTCCGACTCAAATGAAATTCCTTCGTATTTATTTTTTAAGATAATCATTGCTATCAAAAGAGGTTGGTATGCATCTACACCCAATTTTAGAAAATCTAGTTTTTCCTCATCAATTATATAGGTTTGTGCGTATCCTTTATAGTCGTGATCTTTAAATCGTAATACACTTTCGTATGGGAATAATCTGTCCATGTGTGCATCCGTCCATCGTCCGTTTCTTGCATTTTTATGTTCTCCTATAAATGCCTCGTTGATACGGTCATGGAAAGCAACGATATTTCCATTATTTTTTAGCACAAAAGCAAAATAGCCATCCGCACTTTGATGCTGGGAAATGTAGCATAAATAAATAGCATCCGACTCTTTTGAAAGATGAAGAATGCAGTCCCCCATCCGTTCAAATACCAGAATTCTTGTATGGAATTTTTTAATTTCATTCACTGGTTTCTTGCTGCTTTGGTAGCAATCCAACTGCATTTTTTTCAGATCTTCAACTACTTTTATGACTGAATGCATAAACTGGGAACGCTCCTGTTCCATCTCCCGCTTTCCAATCATAGGAATTCCAATGGTTTTTTCTACCATTTGATTCATTTCGTTTATGTACGCATCTTCTTTTGCCAGAATCTCCGGATCATTTAATTTTCCCCACATTTCCGCATACTCCTGTATCTCTTTTTTGATCTGTGGATTCGTCAGCCATCCGTACACTGGAATTTTTACGTTCCTTGTTACATCCATGAAAGCTTCTCTGGCTCGCATAGCAGAAAGTGCTCCCGATGGATCGTAGCCGGAAAGTAACATCTCGATGTCTTTCCCGGCACGGTGGAATGCATAATTTGATGATAATAAATTAAATTTCTTCTGTTCATTATCGTATTTTGTGAATGTCGCAAATTCATTTAAAACTTCGAATATTTCCATGACACCCTCCTTTTTATCAATCCCACCAGAATTGTAATTGCTCTACAGGAATACACTTTTCCTTTGCCTGTCTAATAATTTCTTCTCTTAATTCGTCATATCCGTATTCCTCTATCTTTTCTGGTGTTACATCATCCGGAATCTCAATCTTCCTGGTTCCTAAATTCAGCTATCATATAATTGACAGCTTTATTGATACAAGTCCCAACGCTTGCTTTGAATTCTACTTTAATCATGTTTTCTTTTCCCCTTTCATCAGCTGTTCCGGATTCTGCTTCATCGAATCTATATACATGCGAAACGCTCGTTCCGCAGCTACTGTCTTTGTTTGTCCGAGGGTTTCGCAAAATTTCTCAAACTCCTCATGTAGTTTTCTGTCAAGATATAAATTCAAATATCTTCCGTCTTTCTTTTGTCTAGCCATACAAACCGACATCCTTTCCCAAATTAGTTAATTCCGTTTTAAAATCATGTTTATATAATATATTATAACGCATTATTCAACATTATTCAACTACATCATGAATAAATAGCAAAAAAGATCCCTGATTTTGGGACCTTTTTTTATCTTAGAATATGCAAGTCCATGACAACGACTTAGCCTTTTTATCTTCCCTTTTCACTTGCACTCTGGACGAGTCTTTATTTCTCGGATAGCAAGACTTGCTCTGCTATCCTTTCTCAGAAGGTACTTCTGAAAGCCATGGCTGTAGAGTTCCCAGGGAGCAATACGTTTAGAATACCCTCAACGCCCGTCTCAGAAAATAAAAAGAGGGGCTACCAATGGCAACCCCTCCACATGTGTTTAATCTTCTTCCAGTTTCTTTTTCAGTTTTTCTAACTGTTCTTTTGTCAAGTCTGTTGATTTCATAATTTCTTCATCTGACTTTCCAGCCAAAATCATCTTTGTTGCTTTGACACCTTTTTCCAGCAGTGAAAATTTTTCTTCTGGCTTCATCTCTGTAGAAAAATTCTTCCGAGAGCCATGGTTATAGAGTGCCTGTGGCACGATACGATTTCGGATATTTTTTATATCTTGTCACAGGAAGGGAGAAGGGGACTGTCAATAGTAGCTCCCTTCTCCCTTGTTTTTATAGGTTTCTTTGTTCTACTCCGTATTCATAAATTGTATCACTTGGTATATCTATCATATCATTCCAGAATACACAAGTACGACTTTCATCCACTTGGGCTTGCTTAAACAAACCATGAATTGTTTTCAGGTCTTGATAACTTGGTATAGATTCAATATCTTCTCCAACATTATAAAGGACATTTTTTCCATCATCAAAAACAACTTGCAGCATAAACCCGTCTATAGGCTTTATGTTTTTTATTTTAGGAATCATTCAACGACACCTCCTCGTTTTTAAGAAACACCTTTTTATAATGGTGGTAATTTCCTTAAATTCTGACTATTCCACATATCAAGAAGTTCATTTTGGTTTTGTTTCATCCAATCCCGAACCATTTCTTGTGCTCTTTTTGGTAAGTCCCCTTCTGTCATCTCCAATGTTTTGAGGTCAAAAATTCCTACATACTCACCATACAAAGCATGTAAATGACTCGGTTCATGCTCCTTTGGCTTAAAAAACATTTTTATTACAATTCCATAGAATCTGCTAATTTCCGGCATTTCACATCCTCCTCTTTTTGGTTCATTGGTTTTCTCCTTCCATTATATCATAATTTGCTCGTATTTGTGTATCTTCCTTTTCCCTCCTTGCCGTATAAGATATCTATAAAAACAGCAGAGGTATTTAGATACCCCGCTGGAATCTTCAACAGGGTATCTTCCTGTATTTTCTTACTAAAAAAAGGCAGACTGCACCTGATGCAATTTACCTTTATTCCTTCAAACTTAAAAAATAGACTTTACATTTGTATAATAACAGAAATCCTCCTGGATAGCAAGATTTAACGTATCGGATAGCTTGCTATCCTTCTCAGGATGGAATCCTGAGAGCCAGAGCTGTAGAGTTCCCAGGGAGCAATACGTTTAGAATACCCTCAACGCCCGTCTCAGAAAATAAAAAGAGGGGCTACCAATGGCAACCCCTCCACATGTGTTTAATCTTCTTCCAGTTTCTTTTTCAGTTTTTCTAACTGTTCTTTTGTCAATTCTGTAAACTCCAGAATCTCTTCATCCGACTTTCCAGCATGAATCATTTTTGTTGCCATTTTTTCTGTGGCTTTTTTCATGCCTTTTTCCATGCCTTTTTCCTGTTCTTCTTTAAACGCCTTTTCAGCAGCTTTACACATATCTATGTTCTCCTTTCTGCTATTAATTGCTTCTTTCAGAATTTTTTCGTATTCCTTCTCTGTGTTAGTGACCTTTGCCGTAATCAGAGCAGTTATTAATCTAACATTAGACAGCATTTTAGGCAGGACTTTCCCACCCGTTTTATAGGTTTCACTAATCGCAGTAAATAACTGATGTACGTTCCCTCCGTTTCCAGAAACTTCTTCCAATTCATTTACGCAAATCAAATGCATTGAATAATTACTGAAATAGGTCTTCATGAGGTCATTAGGCTCCATGTTCATCATTTCTTCCAGTGTTCTCGGTCCATCCCATTTCTTTTCTCCAAAGTAAATTACTATGGTATAGCATGGGTGAAGTTTGTCTTCTTTTTTGCATCCGGAAAGAAATTCTTCCACATTTGCAAAATCATTTTCCTGCTTTCTCTTTGCTGTTATTTTATTCATTTCTTGCAAATAAGTCAATGCATCATACAACATAACTCGCAAAGGCATGGCATAATGAATTGCTTTTTGGTTTTCGATTCCAAGAATGCGATAACACTCCCCTGTTTTTGATACTTTCATCACATCCCTTGCCCGTTTAATGGTTTTTTGAAATTCTTTACTGAATATGCTGGCAGAAACATCCGGATTCAGATCTGACAGACTTTCTGACGATAATACTTTTTCTCCACCAAACATATAGAAATTGAACAGCTCCGTAAAGCATTCGTTTTCGCCAAAAAATTCTTTCAATAAAACGTCAAGCGAAGCATCTTCTAAAGTATATTTGGTTCTGCTTTTTTGTTTTTCCATGATTTTCCTTTCGTTATATCGTTTTTATTTTTATTTATGTGTCTGTTTTCCCTCCTTTTGTATAAGATATCTATAATAACAACAGAGGCATCAGATCCCCCGTTGGAATATTAGCCTTACTAGATGGATTTATATTGAAAAAAGCACCAGATATTTCTCTGCTGCCGTTCCCCTTCCTTTTTCTTTTATATTATCTTTTATATTATTTTCCCCTTTTCCGTTGCTCCTGCTTCTGTTCAAGCCATCTTTTCATAACAAAAAAAGCCATACCCCATCCAAGTGGATAAGGTATGACTTTTTTCCGTTTGACTTTATATATATACTAATTCTTACATTCTATACAATGTCCTAGCATTTGTCAATCATTTCCTCAAATGAGTTTTGTTTTAGCTTTTTCCACAAGTCCTGCCAATGTTCTACCACCCACTCAATACCATCGTACTGGGAAGCCCCTTCGGTATTTACATAGTGGTCGAATGCCATCTGAGCAGCTTCTTTGGCATCCTTTTCGGAAAAATCATAATTTCCCATCAGTTCGGCAGACATGAACTCACGGATAAAGCCATCGTGAATCATTCCGTTTAGCCCTCGTCTTTTGACTTCCGAAAGTAAAACAGAATCATCTATGGTTTTGACTATTTCTGCCTGCTTTTCTTTTTCATTATTTTTCTGTCCCATTTATTTTACCTCCTCTTTTTGAATCAGTTTTTAATTTTTCTTGCAACGGATGTCATTGCGAGTAAGGCAGCTTCACAGGGGGAGTCGGAAGCAGCAACCATTTCTTTTAACTGGTTCAGAAACTCCTCTCCATCCCCATGATTCTTTGCAGGATTTCTGGTTACATATTCCGGGTGGTATACGGTAATCGTGTTACAATTTCTTATGTACTCCAAAGAATCCGTATCGCCACGCATTACAGCCGTCTTAATTGCCTCTTCTCTGGCTTTTTCGAGTTCTAGCGCAGAGAAATATGCCCTATGGCTGATATTGCAGTTATAATGCCAGACAATGCTCAGAGAAGTGCCTATTCCTCCGTGGTTGTGTCCCAATCCGAATGTATAGATGCAGTACATAGGCTCCTCCACCTGCTCGTATAGTTTCCCATCGACAAGCAGTTTTTTCTCGCTGTCTTCCGTGAGTCTTTTTATCACTTCATCCCTTGTCTCCATTCTACCTGTCTTATAGTTACGTCTAGCATAATAGTAGCTGGTTTTTTCGAGTCCTGTAATCAAATTCTCCACCGTAACATCCTTTGACTCTCCACGCTTTCTTACTTTCGCCCAAAGCACGGGAGACCCTTTTACGGCATAAACATCCGTATCCGGTTCCCAGGAATTATTTTTCACATGAAAGATGAGTTCCATATCCGCAAGAGCCATTTCCTTGATTTCAGTCAATACGGTTTCTTTTTTATCACGATACCGTAGCTTTCTGCACCTTTCGGTTGGAAGATAACCTTCCTCGTACATAATATTTATCTTTATTTTCATATTTTCCCTTTCTATCTTTTATACCCAGTGCGGTTTGTACTCCAACGGATGTTCTTTTCGAATCCCTCGGTACGGCACAATCCCCTCTGCTTCGCTAACCTTTACAATTTCCCGTCTGCTGAATTTTTGCAGTGTTGATCGGATGGAAGCCTTGTAGTATGTATTGTAATGATGAACATACGTAATTTTCCCTTCACAAAATGCTTTTGCAAGTTCCATGCTCTCAAACCAGTCCGTATGAATTTCGATTCTCCCAAAAAATTCCTTCTTGCAGTAATTGACAGGTTCTTCTGAATGGCTGGCTATCTGGATTCCTCCCATTCCTTTTCCGTCCTCCGAAAAACAGCACTTCGAATCTAGGAGTGTTCCGTCCACAAAGGCAGTCTGTACAGCATACCACTTCATGTCATCCGTAATTTTTTCTCCATGTAAAATCCACATTATTATCTCCTTTCTTATTCTGACTTTAACGGCAGAAACATTGGTACATTACTCTTTCCATCCGGTTCTAACAGACACAGGATATCCAATTTTGCGAATTTTTTTGGCTCTAACGAGAGAATTTTTTTAATGAATTCCTCTTTTTCCGCATTGGTAACGTCAATGAGTTCTGCCCCATATCCACCAAGCGGATCGAGCTGGTATGTAACATCTCCATTGTCATGTAAAAAGATGTAAATGTCCCCGTAGTTAATACGAATCCACGGAGCATCCGTTTCTCCAGACAAAGGGCTTTCAATCTCTGCAAATCTCTTTGCATACGTCTGAATTTCCTTTGTTTTTCCAAACGACAGAATCTCTTCCGCAATGGCATCACAATACCGGAACTGTCGCACCAGTTCTGACTTATAAGCTGTGAAATATCTCCTTGCTTCCAAACTTCCGGCAATTACTTCTGGAAGGATCTCTCCATCAAATTCCAAAGCCATTGATGTGTTCCCCGTTTGGAATTCCATGTTTACGAACCAGTCTTTTAGAAAAAAACGAATTTCTTTTTCACAGATCGGGTATTCCAGATTGTAGGTAGAAGTCAAAGACTCTCCATATACCCCAATAGCAAGAAGTTTTGAATCGAACACTTCCATCGTTCGAATGCCAATGGCATTTCCTACCTCCGGAATAAAATCCTCCTCCGACCATGCTTGTTTAATCTCTTTCGAGCAAAAGTCACTGAACAAAGTCAGATTACATTCTCCTTTTTTTGCAATTAGCTGATACACAATCCCTACAATCTCATCATAACTAAGTTCCATGTACTGTTTCATTTTCTTTCCTCCTGTTTTCGGGTTTTTTCAGTTTTTTAACAAAAAAGAAGACCTTTTACATGAGGTCTTCTTTCTCTTCCAGCTTATAGCCGAATTTGTTTTATCCTTTTGTTCTTTCCTCCTTTCCCTACCTCTTTTCAGACAAAAAAAGTCATACTCAAATCCATATAGGCAGAGTATGACTTTTCTTCCAATCCAACAAGGCATAAAAACTTATGTTTATATTTTACATAGTTTATGCTTTTTCGTCAAGTATCAAAAGATGATTCTGTATAATCTACATCTCACCCTTACGAGGTATAACAGTTGTTTTTCGTTGCAAGCAAGCGAATTCCAGACCCAAATCCGTCGCATCCCATGTTGGATGCGACAGTCAAGGCGTGAATGAATTTACCAGGCTATAAGGCACTTAAATCCACGCATCCCATGCGGGATGCGACGGTAGGAATACTGAAAAACGGCATTATTCTTTTGACTTAAATCCACGCATCCCATGCGAGATGCGACTATCCTTGATTACGTCACAAACTCTAAACATTATACTTAAATCCACGCATCCCATGCGAGATGCGACAATAATTGTAATACATTATTTCCATATAAATCCAACTTAAATCCACGCATCCCATGCGAGATGCGACAGCAATCTTGTATAAAAAATCGCCATATAGACGAACTATATAGTAAGTTTTATACAGTCAGACTAAGAGAACCACTATCCGATAGCTGCTTCTAGCCTCATCTATACGATTGCTTTTAGGTGCGAATCTACAGGGATTTTTATGTTCACTTTCCATTCGCACAGATAGCTCACACCTAGTATGGCATATTCCAAAGGATTCGTCAAGTAATGCTTCCACTTTTTCAGAAAAGGGTGGTTTATAGCATATCCGAACAAGTTTGTTAAACGCAGCTTGCATTCCATGTGACCTGCTGCCCTATTCCTATATCGTCCCTGTTTGTTTCTCTATTTCTCCTATATTTTATCTTCCTGCTCTCCATACTCCTGTATCCAGAAATTCCCGCACTTTTAAGGTGCGGGAATTTCTGTTCTTCTATTCGTTTATCAATAGGTCCAACCTGGGAAGAACCCTTATTTCATGGCTCCCCTTGTACCGTCCGATACTTCATTGAAGTAATACATTTTTCCATCAATGTTCTGATAGCCCGTTTTCATGGCTCCTCTCGTACCGTCTGATACCGGATTCAAGTAGAACCAGTTATTGTCCACGAAGATCCAACCAGTTCTCATAGCTCCCCTTGTGCCATCGGATACCGGATTTAAGTAGAACCAGTTATTATCCACGAAGACCCAGCCAGTGTTCATCACACCCTGTTCATTTAAGCGGAACCAGTTTATACCGTCAAAGTACCAGGTATTTGAACACATCACTCCATCCGAATTCAAGAATCTCCAGTTGCCATTTGAGTCATGCAGCCATCCGGTCTTCATGTAGCCGTTGTTATCAAAATAGTACCAGTGATTGATACCGTTTTTCGGGATGCACTCCCAACTGTTTTTCGGATATGACTTGCTTGCATCATTCTTCTGATACCACCATCTTCCATCCGGTTCCTGTTTCCAGTTTCCGTTTGTGATAGGGGTCTTGTTAAAGTTCGGGGTGCTGACGGTTGAAGAACCGGAGCCTCCCATGCCAGCTGTTGCCCCAGGACCACTTGCACTGCCTGTACCGGAACCGGAACTATGGGAACCAGAACCGCCACCGGAACTATGAGAGCCACCACCACCGGAAGATCCGCTGCTGCCGGACGAGGAAGAAGAACCGGATGCTTTTGCTTTCCGGATTGTCATGGTGTACGTTACGCATTTTTCCGAAAGTTCAAACGGCTGTTTTACCAGATTTAACAGGTAACGGTCCGGCATGGACTCTTCCTGCATATAATACTTGCCGAAATCCAGATTCGGGATGGTAATGTTTCCGTTCGCATCTGTTTTGTAAGATGCAACCTTGGTTCCGTCCTCCTTGTAAAGATTAAAGGATGCTCCGGAAATCTTAATAGTGTCATTGGTACTGTCGATCACGTTCAGAATATAGGTTCCTTTTGACGGTTTTGCAGGTTCCGTTGGAGCCTTGTATTTCTGTAAGGTGAAGGTATAGGTTTGAATCTCTTTGCTTAACGGAATCTTATACTGGGTTTCCTTATTAACCTGATAGCCCTCCGGCATAGACTCCTCTTTTAAGTAATATTCCTTTAAGTCAAGATCTCTTAATTCGATTTTTCCGTTTTCATCGGATGCAACCGTGAGCATCTTAATATTGGTCTTGGCATCATAGAGACTTAAAGAAGCACCCTTGATGCGTTCGGAAGTCTTCTGGTTGACAACAGTAATGCTAATTCGTCCCTTGTCCCCTACGACAGTACCGGAAGATGCTTTTACCTTGTTAACTGTCAGTGTAAAGGATGGAACCTCTTTCTTAGTTGTAACCTCTCTCTTTGTATGGTTTACGGTATAGCCGTCCGGTACATTGGTTTCGATGAAGTAATATTCGCCAAATTCCAGATTTTTGTAGGTAGCCATTCCGTCTTCCTTTGTGGTACTTGATCCCACCAGTTCTCCGGATGCTTTATGTAGTTCCACCGTAATACCGGAAATCCCGTTCTGGCTGTCTTTGTCTTTATAAACAACCGTAAGTGTTCCCTTTTCTTCCGGTGTTTCAGTGCCACCACCCGTACTTCCTGCCTTTACCTTTTCCAGTCGGATATTGTATGCGTGGAACTTGGTTAAGTCTACCTTATGCTGTTCCAAGGACGGGGTATAGCCTTCCGGCATGGATGTTTCTGTGAAATAATATTTTTCAAGAGAAAGTTCTTTCACGGATGCCATTCCATCTGCTCCGGTTGTAATTTCTTTTATAACCATACCATCTTCCTTGCAGAACGTAAGGACGGCTCCGGAAATAGGAGCAGCAGATTTCTTATCCACTACGGTCACGTTTATTTCTCCGGTTTTGGCAACAGTTTCGCCACCCGTACCGGAACCGGAACCACTTCCGCTGCCTCCAGTACCACTACCGCCAGTTTCCTCTCTGTAGAGTTTCTGTAACTTTAAGTTAAAGATTGGTTTTTCTGAGGTGAAGTTGATTTCGGTTTTATTCTTGCTGATGGTATAACCGTAAGGCATGGTGGATTCAGATAGCCAGTAGGTTCCAAGTGGAATGTTCTTGACTGTCAGTTTTCCGGCAGCATCCGTTTTGTAATTACCGAAGATAGGACCGTCCTTGTTTCCTTTTAGAAGAGAAACCGTTGCTCCGGCTACGGGTTTGCTGTTATCGTCCTGATCCACAATGGTAACAGTTAAGGTTCCGCTGTTTGCCTGTCCTCCATACGGTTTTTTCACCGTCAGATTGGCAGCCAGTAAAAGACCCTCGAATTTAAAGTCATACTTTCTGACACTGTTTACGGCATATCCTGAAGGCATGGATGTTTCTGTCAGATAATAGCTTCCCATTGGGAGATTCTTGACCGTTACCGTTCCGGTTTCCGCTACGATGACATCCTGTAAAAAGGTATCATCGGATTTAAACAGCTTAAACACGGCTCCTTTGATTGGCTTGTTGGTATCCTGGTCCACAACCGTAAGGTTTAATGTACCCGTCAGATTTTTCTTGGAAGTCAGTTTTAACTCGAATGTGTATTTTGGCTTGTCCTGCTTTAGTTCAATCGTATATACACTCTGGCTTAACGGATACTCGTCCGGGACTCCCGTAAGCTGCATTTTATAGGTTCCAAAGGAAAGGCTCTCAAACAAAATGCTTCCGTCTTCCCCGGTTTTACTGCTGTTTCCTTCCATGACGGTTCCGCTCTCGTTTTTAAGAGCCAGTGACACGCCCTGGATTGGGGTTTTGCTTTCTTCGTCTGTTACAAGAACTTTGATGCTTCCTTCCGTTAATTCCTTTTGAAGCTGTGCGGTCACATTTACCTTGTGCTCCAATACCGGATATTTTAACGAAAAATCAAATTTTGTGGTTGTATCAAAGTAATAGCCACCCGGCATATCTGTCAGCATAAAGTAATAATCTCCCTGCGGAAGATATAGTACCTTGATGCTTCCCTTTTCATCCGTTTTATGGATTTCCACGATGGAGTCATCGGATGCATTAAAAAGAGTAAACTCTGCATTCGCAATTCCTGCTCCCGTGTCTTTATCCTTAATTGTAACAATGGCAGTTCCGAGATCGTCTTCATGGTCCTCGGAAGAATCCTTGTAAAGTTTTACAACCACGGTTTCGCCCCATGATGTGTACCCGTCCGGAATCGTGATATTAAATTCCGTCTTACTAGCATCCAGCACATAATCTCCTGTTGTGGTCTTCTGTACCAGATAATAATTTCCCGCCTTGATGTTCTTTACGGTTGCGGTTCCGGCTGCTGATGTATGAATCGTGCTAATTTTCTCATCTGACTCATTATAAAGGTCAAATGTGATTCCGGAAATGGTCTGGCTTTCGTCTTTTCCGTCCACGACCTTGACCGTCAGTGTCGCATCGGCTGCCAACTTTTGTTTGTGGATGGTAAAGGTTTTCTCGACATTTTCTTCAACCTTTACAGTCTGCTTTGTCATGATCTGATAACCCTCTACCGGATCTTCATCCTCCAGTAGATACGTACCTGCCGGAATGTCCCGGAATTCACAAATTCCTTCCTCATTCGTGACATCGGAGTACGTTTCTTCGGTCGCATTGTTTGACAGCCGGAATCCGTTTCCTGAAAGCGGTGTTTCTGTAGCCTTATCCTTGGCTGCCACAATCAGAGTTCCTGTCTTTATCGTTGATTCTTCCTCCGGCTGTGCAAAAGCTGGCATGACATTTAAGATAGTCATAACGATTACAAGCATCCAAGACACGATCAAACGATAATATTTCTTGCTTTTCACTTCTCACACCTCCTAGTTGATTTAATAGAGTTTAATGGTATTTTTTTGCCCCCTTTTTGGTGATTTGGACAGGTTTTTTCTTTGTTAGGAAATGAAACCCTTGTCAATTAATTATAGCATATTGTGTTTTTTTGTGAACTGTCCGGAAATGGAATTTTCTATAGCTTTTATGCCATGATTTTGTTTTTGATTTATGGCAGCAGTTATATGCAGTCAGATAATTAGCACTCATATTTAAAAACCACCTTTTGATAGCTTTTCTGATTGGATAAGGAAAGATAGAATATGAATACTTTTATTACTTTTATTATTTAATACTTATATTTAGGAGTCCGGAAAGCCTTGCAGTTACAAGGTTTTTCGCACTTAAAAACCACCTTTTGATAGCTTAACGACCACCTTTTGATAGCTTAAAAACCACCTTTTGATAGCTTAAAAACCACCTTTTGATAGTTTCCGATATTGTGGATAACTTTAAAAAACCACCTTTTGATAGTCTTTCAGGTTTTTGTGGATAAATTGTTGATAACTATGTGGATAATTTTCAAAAACCACCTTTTGATAGTTTTGATTCCATACCATTTTCCGTGCAAAACCGACCTTTTTCACCTATTTTTACCATTTTTCTCCAAACTTTTTACCACTCTATCGACAAAAGGTGGCATCTATGGTATGATATGCCTATGTTTCGGGGGAGGAAGCGATATGAGCAGTAAAAAAGAAGTGCTGTTAAACGGGCAGCTTTGCTTTGACCTTAATACCAACATGAATAACTTAGTCGTTCAATCCAATGAATTGATTGAAGGCAAACAAAATTTAAAGCTCAATTCCGCCAAAATTATGCGTGTACTGATTATGCAGGTAAAACCGGAGGATGAAGACCTTAAATCGTACCGAATCTCCATTAGTGAGCTTTCCAAGATATTAAATATAAATCCGGACAATCTATACAGGGATATTGATGCTATTACGGATGATATTTTAACCAACCATGTTGCGATTAAAGACCGTCAGAACGAGAAGTTTATGAAAATTCAATGGGTATCTTCCTGTGCTTATCAAAAAAAGGTGGGGCTTATCATAAAGATTAATCCACTCTTAAAGCCTTTCCTTTTAAACCTCAAAACGCACTATACGCAGTATCAGCTCCAAAATATTTTGGCAATGAAATCTGTATACGCCATCCGAATCTATGAACTGCTTTTAAAGGGACAGGTTCTTAACTTCATCCCAAAGAACGGAATCATTGTTACTCTCACGGTACAACAGATTCGGGAAGCCTGTGACTGCGAGGATAAGTACGAGAAAATTTCCCAGTTTAAAGCAAAGGTGCTGGATATTGCCGTCAAGGAGATTGAGCGAACATCCTCCGGCTATCTCAAGGTTTCTTACGAATGTCTAAAAAACGGTCGGAAAATAGATGCGATCCGCTTCCTCATCCAGTCTCCTTTCCAGATCAAATTCTGTTAGTCACAAAAAGCCCCGGTGTTTACCGAGGCTTTTTTATCGCTTTTGTGCCATTATTTTCTTCCACGACTTGAATGATATGCTGGATTATTAGGATTACACTGATTTGCGTGATTATTATTGTTTGCTGTATGGGCGGTATTATTAGGATTTCCCTGATTGCTATGATGGTTATTTTGTTCTGTTGTATGTGTGCTTGTACTATAGGTTTTGCTCATCTTTTATTTTTAGTAGCAGACTGTATCATATTTTTCTTTTCCGGCAGCAGTGATTTCCCTTTTCTGTCAAAATTCTTTCGGTTTTTGCTCAAAAAATGTCAGAGATAGACGTTTTTATAATCTATCTCTGCGTGAAAAGGAAAAAAATGAAAATAAGATAATGGCTATTTTAAATCGTATTGTGTAAATGAACGGATGCAATCCTTCGTTCCGATTGCATGGATTGTAGCTCCATCCGGTTCCATCCATCCATATACAGTAAAATCATCTGTCTGTGCCAAAATTTTTCCTTCGGCTCCTATTTTATTTACTGCATCCGCATAAGATTCGTTTTCTGTTAAAGTGTCATATACTTCCTTGGAAAGTTCCGTACACTCGTTTTCGATGGAAACACCGTTTTTTCCGATTACCGAACCATCCTGGAAGGTTGCCTGTATAAATTCGGATTCGTATGGGTTGTACCACTGATATATCTTAATCTCAGAGCCATCAACGGAAAAGTCAGCTACTTCTCTTCCGGACGTATTCAGTTTTTCAGCCACTTCGCCTACGGATGCCCCTATTTTTATCTGGTCTAAAAAACTTTCATCATCTTCCTGCGTACTGATTGTCGTTTCCTCTGCTTTAGCCTCTGTCTCTGTTTCAGATTCGATGGCAACTGAGGGTTTCGCATCCGCTTTACCACATCCTATACAGATTGCAGAAGCAGCTAAGAGGGAAAACAATGAAACGGTTATGATATGTAATTTCTTCATAAAATCAAAAACTTCCTTTTCTTGTTTTGAATCAAATTTCGGTTTCCTATTGTCAATTATATAGCCATTAGGATTTGTTTCAGACATATTAAAATCAAAAAGTGACATTTTTGCCATAATTATTACCTCACTTCGTTCTACTCGAAACAATTCTTTCATGTCATTTTATTTTGTATCCATATACCCATTTTGGCATTGATTTGCTATCATGCCAATTATGAAGCCCTACAGTGAATCTTTCTAATACCCCATTTTTATATAATTCTGCAAGATATCTATTAAGTTCTGGAACTTTCTGTGTTCCCCATAACATGATTTTTACATTCTTTGGATTACAAGCATTTATATAAGAAGTAACAAAATCTTCCATGTATACGTCCTGCCATCCATTATCACGGATATATTCAGTAATCCAATTTAATTTTTCTTGTTTTTTCACATTTTCTCCTAAAGAAATCGTCAAATCGTTGATTTACGAGGTCAATGGTTTCGACTGTCTTTATTTGTTTATGCAATTATTTTGTTGCTTTTTGAACGATTACATTTCCAACATAGTGTCTGTTATTCTCCTCACGTTTCCTCTCCAAAAACTTCGATAATCTTCTTTGCCTGTTCCAGTGTCATGGTTAGCTCCATTTTTTCTACTATGCGCTGTGCTCTTCTTATAAGAGCTTTATCTTCTATTCTTTTAAAGTCTTCTTGAGTCGGAATTTTTAAATGGTTTTTGGAACCCCAAGGATCAGACTTTCTCATTTCATCACCATACTTGTTGAAATATGACATTGATCCACTAACCTTAATTCTTCTCGTCGGTGTGATTCTTTCTACGGTTGCTATCTTTTCGTGTTTATTAATCCCATAGCCGCCACTCAACAAAACCTTATCTCCAACTTTCACATTAAGCTCATTCATTTTTTACCAACTTTATCAATTCATGATGTTTTGCATCCAGTAGAACTTTTTTTCTGTTCTCTTATATACTTGTTCTGTTTTGCTACTCAAAATGTGTGTAAATATACTCACGTCGAGATGTTGTAAGTTCTCACGAACATTACTTACTGCTGTCTTATTTTAATTTATCCTTTACCATAATCCCATTTACTTCTACCCCGCCATCAATCCGTACAACAAGACATTTTTCACCGTCAATTTCTTTCTCCTGTACCAGATGGGACATTTCCGGATCAACCTTGATGGTAACGTTTGGTGTTTTTACCTGGAATGTCTTTGTGTCTGCCACGTTATTGGCGATCAGTTCCGCATCTTTTCCAATGGCACTGTTGTAATTTTCCTCAAAGTGTTCCATCAAGGCATCATCCACGCCACTGGTCTCAAACAAATTCCGCACTTTTTCTTTGTCGAGGACCAACATTTCCTCGTTCAGTTTGGATTCTTCCATTAACTCGGTCAGATTGTCATGGATGTTTTTTACGGTTTCGTAGTCGCAATCAACTCCCAGTGTATCCGTGATGATGCTCTGGAAGGTTTTCTTCTGGCTTTCTGCTGCCATGGGAATCGGACAGCCCAGTACGTGTTCAATCAATTCCTCCCGTAACTCTTTTCCGTCCCTTGTGTAGTATAAGCAGGCGTGAAGATCCGTTCCACGGTCATTGAAAGCCGGGAACAGGAAGGCAGTGTCCGGAGCCTTTACGATTAAGTCCCTGTAACGGTTTTCTACGCACTTTGTCTCTTCATTGTAGCTTAATCCAGGCTTGGAGCGTTCCACCGGACAGATGGAGCAAAGAAGGTATGTATAGACCTCATCTGAGGCATCCTCCAAGGAGTGTCCGTCCGTTGTCTTGCCCGGAACGTCATAGTTGCTTAATGTAAGGAGAATGAGATAATTCCCGGCATAGTCATAATGCGTGATGATGGAATCAAAAAAATTCTCCAAAAGTTCCTCGTCTTTTAATTCGCTGTTACGCAGGTCCAGTAAGAACTTCTGCATACCGTCCTCCGCTTCTTCCTGTAACGGAAAATCCAAATTGAGAAGATTCTTTCCGATGGAGCCAGATAAGGATTTTTTGAAAATTTCAAAATATTTGTAGATCTCCTCTTCCGGAAGGGTAAGAAAAGAACTTGTATCTATTCTGGTTGCTTCTCTTTCCCCGTTTACGTAACAGGCACTCATCCGGCTGATACAGCATTCGGATGGTTTGAACTGCTTCTTGATTTCCAATACTTCTTTCTTGTTCATCTGACTTTCTCCTTTATTCGTTTTCATAAACCTTGTGACTTGTTCTTCCGGTTTTTGGGGATTTTCTTTTGTCTGAGTCCACTTGACATTTTCCACCGCAAAAGGCACTCCGTTCCGCATCTTTTTGATTTGTTTTTGCATACGGATTTTTTTGGGGTTTTAAACTCGTAATATCGTATTCCTCACGCATTTTTTCACACTCCAATCACAGTCAGCCCTTTTTGCTAATTTTTATCTGCAAATTTTGCAATCTTCTCTTCCAGTTCTTTTTTTAAGGACCCTGCTGCCTTTTCCGTGAGACCACATAAGTCCATGTCCATTCCATTGCAACAGGTTCCCACAAAAAGCATATCTCCGACAATGGAAAACCCATATATGTCTACTCCGTACAGCCAGATGCCAAGCATGTTTGGGACCAGGGATTTTAGAAGCCCTTCCTCATCTACCAGCATCAAAATTGGATTTCCCTCCTCTAAGGATTTCTTTCCGCCCTCGATATCCGTATAAAGCCGTTTAGGTCTGACTGTCTGGTAAAGGTTGCAATCATGTCCGATGAGCATACGAAGGGTTTCGGCTTTTTCTTGATATGAGCCTTCCGGAAAATCGTGAATCGTTACGGTCAAATCTGTTGTTACTCTTACCAGTTTTTGCATGTTTTTCTCCTTTTAATTATCCTCGCTTGCATACCGTATAATCACATCATCAATCTCATTCATTAGTTTCATCAGTTTATTGCTTAGGCGGGATGATTCCCCATAATGATACTCGTATACAGATCGGATTTTCTGTTTTGCCTCCGATAGCAGGACGGTATCATATTTTTCTATTTTGTATGCCATCTGATTGTTCCTTTCGTATGTGGTTTCTGCTTTCACAATAAGAACAGAACCGTGTTTTCTAGGATTCCTTGCAGGTATCCAGATATTCCTCCAGTTCTCGTCTGATTCTCTCATTTTCCATTTCCGGAAGAAGATACCGGATGAAGTCCAAATCTTCTGCATCCAACTGTTCTTTTTGTAAAATAGCCCCGATCCGGTTTCTTGTGCCATAAAGAGAGTTGTGGCATTCATTATATCCGTTTTCCCACATAGATAACATCCCCTTTTTTCTGAATCATGGCATAGCCTTCCCGCTGATACTGCTTTAGCATGGAAAGGGATGTTTTATGGATCTCCATGTTCATGTGTTCCCTTTGTAGCTGCTCGTAGCCAGATAGGAATGCCTGTAGCATTCTCTTATCCTCCTCCCGAAAGGACAGATTGTTTTTGTTGTGGATGTAGCCTATGATGTAATCTTTCGGCATGATTAGTAGCTTGTCCATTAAAATACGGGATTCTAACCCTCCCTTTTCCTGACAGGCTGCTGCTATCCGCTTTACTACCTCGTATTCCGGTTCCCCTCGAAATGATTCAATCTTTTCCCATAAGGCTTTTTCTCGTTCCTGTTTTCTCATAAAATCCCCTTTTTTGTTATAGATATGGTAAATGAATTATATCTATAGATATAGTTTACTTTGTTTTTTACTATAAGTCAAGAGATACTGTTTTTTTGCTTTCTACCCGAATAATCCCGGATGGAATCTTCCGTTTTTATGACTGGAACAAGTGACCGAAACAAAAAAGCTCCGGATTATTGTCTCCGAAGCCTTCTTTTTATACCCATGCAGGTACTCTCTGCTATTGATTTATGCTTGCGTTACACGGTCATGGGAATAATCATTCCTTCGGCTTCCCGGCTTTCAGCACGTTCCCGCATGGAAACAATTACCCGTCCGTCTTCTTCAAATCCGCAAAAATCAAGGGAAATCCTTCCCATGATTAAATCTTCTTTTTTTTTCTTGAAATCTATGATGTTGTTCAAATTGCTATGCCGTTCCTTTCTCTCATCCGGATTAGACGGTTTTCCTGGTCCGGACGTGCCGTTTTCCCATCAATGTTCGTTTTGGGTTATTTTGGGCTATCATAGCACCAAACGATTGTTCTGTCAATAAATTGGATGATGTATTCTCTCAGTATGGATGTGCCCTTTGTGTTTTTTAGTAGTTTATGCATTATTTACACTCCATCTCCAGTAACATCTTCCCTTTTCGGTGCTCTCCCTCAATATAAGAGATTGTCTGCTCAAACTGTTCTTCCAATAAGTTTTTCGGTATTATACACCTGCATTTATACAGCCGTCTTTCTACGTCAACCTGATGAGTCAGATAGTATCGTTTACAGTTTAGATGGTTCAATACTCGGATGCCCCCATCCGTCAGTTCCCGTTTTTTTAGCCTGCTCTTTACCATGATAAGAATGATTCCCTCCTCGATTTCTATGAGGAAGATTTCTTTCTGAGGACTGGTTTTACTGGATAGATATAAGATACGCTTTTCTTCGTTTGCGTGACAGTCCCACTCGGCATATCGTTTTTGCAGCTTTGACATTATTCTAACCAGCCAGTTCGGATTTCTTGTGTTGGATGCATTTTCTTTGCTCGTCATGTGATTCTTCCTCTCTGCAAAAAAGACATGTAGGAAAAGGACCCGCTTATAAGGATGTCCTGGGGGAGGTGTACGGCTTATAAGCGGGATAGGCAGTTTTTCGGTTTTCCCATATTTTTTCCAACCTGTATAGCATTGTGTTTGAATGTGAATTTTTTGATTGGGTTATTGGGCTTGGATATTTGTCTTTCGTTTTACACACATTCTCAATACGGGAATAAACGGGTCTTTCGTTATTTTTTTAATGGGTTTTTCGTATTTTTGATGATTGACGGCAGCAGGTGTACGCTTTCTGTCCTGCTGCCATCTTTCCTTTCTTTTCCGGTTCCTGCCTATGGGTCCCTCTCTTACACTCTTTTAGCGGTAGCTCTGGACGATCTCACAGTTAATCTGGTAGTTTTCCTCTTTCATTTTGGTGATACGTACCAGGCAAAAACTGTTGACTCTCGGAATATCGTTGTTGTCGGGGCTGAACATGATTCTTGCGCCACGCAGTCCAGCCAGCTTACAGAAGATACCGTTCTCGTCTACATGGGTAATCTGAGCCTTTACCTTTTCTCCTACGGAGAAGTTCTTAAAGTATTTGATGTCCGGATTCTGACTGGTCTCCTTGACACTTAACTTGACGGCAATACCAAGGGGTCTTACATCTCTTCTTGCACCAACGTCCTTATCCTCAATGACGGCTCCGGTTGCATCCTGGAAGGTTCTCCGTAAGCCTGTGATACGGAGCATGACGGAATCTCCTTCCCGGTACGGACGTAATACTGGGGTTCCGGTTACTTCGTCTCTTGACATACGTAACGGTGCGGTACGCAGGTCTGTATATCTTTGATAGGATACATTGTCAGTCATTAAGGTCTTTTCAATTCCCATGGCTTCCACAATCATGGAATAGCGGTTGACTGCCATGACACGACCCTTAACTTCTCTTCCTAACCATGCCACATCAAACCGTCCCTCTCTATCACGGGAAAACCACTTATCACGGATAATCCGTTTCATGGCATTGGTTCTGGAGGCAACGACCTCTCCGGTCTGCTCATCAATCTTCTGTACAATGAAGTATACCAGTGATCCGGTACGCATATTGATAAGCAGGTCCATGTAGTTTAACTTGTCTGCTGGCGTATCACCATAGATGGTCTTTGGCAGGTTGTCCTTGGCAATAAAGTCAGTAAACGGGATTTTAATGGTGAAGTAATCATCATTCTCCATTTTGACAATGGCAGTTGGCATATCCGGATTTTCCGGGTCTTTGTTTCGCTTCATGGCTTTTACGACCTCACCACGTAAGATGGAACCGGAAATTAAGGACATGTTCAGCTTCTGGAAATTCTCATAACGAAGCTGTTCTTCCATGATAAGATCATCGTCCTCATCATCATCCATTCCCGCATAGGTGTCGTGGGTGTAGAGGTCTTTCTTTTCCCGTTTGCTTGCGTTGATTTTCTTTCTTTCGTCCATCTCGTCTAAAACTTCCCTGGCAGCCTTCGCTTCCTCTGCTCCAAGTTCATTTAAGACAATATCATCGGACTCCATATCGTGAAGGGAGTTTAAACTGTCTAACCCCACCTCTCCCAGTGCGTTTACAATTTCCTCTTTTTTCTTTCTCGGCATTTTTCGTACCTCTTTTCGTTATTATTTGGTTCTTCGTTCTGACTGCTGCCATGTCGTATCTCTATCATATCATATTTTATATTTCGGTAACATGGCTTTTTTTCTTTTATGTAGGATGCCGGATGGTTTCTTTTTGGTGTTTTTTCATTTTCGTGCCCTCCTTGTGTGGATTTATTATAAAACTGTCCGGATGCTTGGTCCAGACAGTTTTCTAACTGCCTTTATCCTAGAGCATGGATGTCAGTGGGAAGGAGTCAGCTCGTAAAATGCGTTCCTCTTTCATGATGGTAAGACGGTAACACCGTTTCTGTATCTCCTCCCGGTATTCTGCCAGTTCCGTGTAGGGGTAAAAAAGATTTCTTGCAACCTCGGCATCGGATCGGAATACTTCCCGGTTGTTTTTATAGTGACTTACGGTTAAGCCTAACTCATTTTTTAGACTGCGTATGTTTTTTCCGGTTTCCATTTTCCGGATGGCTTTGTCTATCCGGCTCATGGGAACTGGAAGCTGTAGGATATTGGTGCGGTTTCCGTCATACAGAGGCGGATTGCTGCGGAATACGTGGTAGTCCGTGAGTTTCTTAAACATGATGTCTGCCATAAAATCTGATAAGAACCTCTTACAACTTTATCTACAATAAACATGCTGTCTTTGTTGCGGTCGGACATGCAGAAAAGAAGTGCGTGATCGCTTCGGTATAACCGGATACAGGCAGTTACATTCCCGTTATAGCGAGTCAGATAACGGCTGTGGATGTTTAAAAGAACGGCATCCTCCGGAATCTTGTCCGGATACAGGCGTTTAAACTCCTCTCGATAACGGGCTTCGTATTGCTGATGTTCCTCCCTTGTTAATTTTTCCTCCTTGCATTCAGTCATGCAGTCACCTCGTTTCTTTTGTATCAAATTTGCTTCAGAAGTCTTTACTCCTCTGACTTATCATATACTGCTGCCAACTTGATTTTCCAGGATGTTTTCCTTTGGCAGCAGAATATAAGGAATTATCAAAAAAGAGCCATTGTCAGAAAGAGTCATGAATCCGTTTATTGCTTGCCCTTACCCGACCTCTTAATCCGGTTGACTTCTCATCTGCTTTTCGTCTCCTCTCCGGTTTATCGGGTGCATTCCGGGTCTCCCCTCTCTCATTTGCTTTGGCTGCGACTGCATTGCTGGATTCGGAATCATCAAATAACTGGAAGTTGTCCGTGGTTAAATTCCCCGTGTCAAAGTCAGTGCTGTCGTTTCCCTTTTCGGGGTTTTTGGCTTCCTGAGCATTTTCTTTTGGTGTCTCCTCAGCTGTTTCAAAGTAAACATCCTTTTCATCCTTTTTCGGATCATCTCCAAGAAATGCAGTCATTTCGTTTTCCAGGTCATTTCCATTTGATTTAGCACCTTCCGTACTCGAATCATCCGTCCGGAATGTATCTGCGGGTTCTGCTCCGGCATCTTCATTCTCCGGAATATCTGTTCCGGTTGCATCCGGTAAGGTGATGGAGGCAGCAGAAGCATCAAAATCTTCGATGTCTTCCTCTTTGTCTGCTTCGTTTACATTTTCTTCGCCACCTGCGTTTCCTGCGGATAAGTCAGAATCCGGTGTATCTTCGCTTTGGTCTGTATCCATGTTTTCCGACTCTTTCGGCT
>ERZ1026856.50-NODE-50-length-88890-cov-33.340361_pt1 | contig 88890 bp, 109 predicted proteins | sample MGYA00380158_ERZ1026856 | MGnify/ENA primary metagenome ERZ1026856 (study PRJEB33269, sample SAMEA4719794) | human gut metagenome | biome: human-associated habitat; feature: organic feature; material: feces | place: Cameroon | collected 2013-10 ... | reverse complement strand
CCAGGCGCGTTGCTGTAAAGTATCCAGGCGCGCGAAAATCATATATATATAAATAGGTAAAAGCATTATTTAACTACAATAATATATTTATATTAAAATAATTCGATAAAAGTTTGTGTATTTAATATATATATATTATCTTTGCAACAAATTTAAGAATAACGAATTGCTTTTTAATATGGAAAAGAATTTTCTGATTTATCAAAAAATGTGTGCCGCCGCTGAACGTGTATTTAACGATGGCATTGAGGCGCCCTCGGCCAGTCGCTCGCCCTCATGGCCTTATATGTTGCCCAGCGCACCGGCGCAGCTATCATGGCCGCCCGCCGTGCCCATCTCGCCGTGCGTGTCTGGCTTCGTTCCTCTCATGAGTTTTTCGCCCAGGATGGCGACCCGATCCGCTGCGCTGGCTGGCAATTCGTCGGCTACACGTTCGCCGCCGCGGTCGTGGCTCTGGTGTTGTGTATTAACTTTTAAAATCTAAGATCATGAGACATTTTTTTTTATTTGAACAGTACATTATAAAAAAAAATGGCACATGGTGCCTTGTTAATAACTACCGATTGACCGAGTACGACAAGCGCAAGCAGTTGGCCGACATGAAGCGGAAAGGCTACCACTACGACCGCGGCGAGAAAGCGTACATGAAGAGCCCGGACCCGGTCGAATCTGTCTACCGTTACGCCGTGACCGTAACGCGCTACACCGTATAACGCTATATTATAGCGCCCGAATTTTAACACCGAATTTTTAACAAACAAAATACGAGATTATGAAATATTTTGCTAATATCAACACCCCCGAAGAATTAAAAAAGGCATTCCGCGCCTATTGTGTAACGATGCACCCCGACAAGGGAGGCAACGCCGAAGAGTTTAAAGCTATGCTAAACGAATACGAGCAAGCCGCCAAGAACTGCGGAGCATGGACAAAGGAAACCCGCGAGGAAGTGCAGGGCGTGCGCCGTGGCTTGCGTGTCGTGTTTTTCGGTGCCGGCATGATGGAAACCCAATATATAATTACATCCGCACAGGGTGATAATATAAAGTTGGTGCGCATATTCTCGCACGACTTTCGCAGCCTTGAGGACGTGAATAACTACCTCGGCGGAGAATGGAGCGACGAGGACAGCCGCCGCGAGCTCAACAAGTACGACCACATCCGCCCGTTGTCGAAAAAATTCGGCATCGGTTATTATTGGGACGATGTGGAAAACCACACCTACACCGAAAAGGAGATCAGCGAGGCCGAGCGCATCGCCGATAACTTCGACCGCTGGGCGGCCAACTGGAAAGCCAACAAGGAGGAGGAAGAGCGCCGAGCACAAGAGGAAGCCGACCGCGAAGAATCCGCCATTATTGCGGAGTGGTCCGCCATCCTTGAGAAGCTGCCCGAAGAGTACAAGCGCCCCGAGGGCTTGAGCTGGTACGACATGACCAACGAGCAGCGCGAAGCCGAGAAAGTAGCCGTGAAAAAGAGTAGATCCGCACGCCTCGCAGCCTTTAAGCGTAATTTAAAGGCGGTTTTTAATCACTTTTGGCCGGGCGTTAAATGCTCGTTCAAGATTTCGCGATCTGTTTATGGTAAGGGCGAAATAACATGGACCGACGGCCCTGCGGTTGCTGATGTTGAAGCGTGCGAAGTGTTCGACTACTTCCGCGCCTACTTCTTCGAATCTGATCAATTTTCGGATAATGGCGACGTAAAATTCCGCACGTATTTAAACAAGTTCCGCCAGATGTTCGGCGCATTCGATTGCGATGACATAGACTATAACCGGAAATTATCAGAGAAGACCGCCGACAAGGTGCGCCAGACCATCGCCGATAACTTTCCAGAAGCAGAGGAAGCGCGCAAGGAGGCAGAAGCGAAAAAAAGCAACTACGCCGGAACGTTTGATCTATCAATTGCCGATTTGTCGAAGCTGTGCGCCCTGCTTGGCTTTGGGCGTCCCGTCATGCCTGATTGGGCGACAGCATCAGACGATGAGAAAAAGGCGTATTATGAAGCGTGCAAGCCCTGCGACGAGTTCGCGCGCCGTGTCCGAAATTGTGGGATATTATACAACGATGGGCCGATCCGCTTGTATTATTGCACTTTGGTAGATTGGTTCGCCGAGTATTACCGCATCGAGGCCGAGCCGAAAGCCAAGAAGAAGACCGCAAGCAAGGCGAAAGCCGAGCCGAAGGCAGATGCAGACACGACCGACGAGGCACCCGCCGAGGGCTTGGAGTTGGTGGAAATTCCGGGCGGCGTGGCCGTTGTTGGAGATAGCCGCATAACTTATAAAAATCGAAAGCAAATAAAATCGCATGGGGCTGCCTGGAATAAGGCCGCCCAGCAATGGCAAGCCACCGATCCCGAAGCCGTGGCACGTCTGCGCGAGTGGTTCGGCGTGTCCGCTCCGCGCCCGGAAAAGCGAGAAGATCAAGCGAACGCCACCGAGGGCGAGCACCCAGAGCCGACCGCCCAGGCTGGCGCAGATGCCAAGTTATACGACGTTGGCGAAATTACCGACACCGAGCCAACGGCCACCGACGAGGCACCCGCCGAAGAAGTGGAGCGCGTGGCACGCTTCGCCGCCCTCCTCGCTGACGTTGTGGCAATGTTCGAAGCTATAGCCACAGCAGCACAGAAAGAGGCACAGAGGACGAAAGAAAAGGCAACCAAGCAAGCCGAGGCGGAGCAGCTACGCGCCGATATTGCCAAGATGTCGGCACAGGTGGAAAAGATGCTGAAAGCCCTGCGCATGATGGCGGAACGGCTCGACGAGATAGACAACGACACCAGCGACAACGGCACGACAGCCGCCAACGAGCCACAGGCAGAAGCCGAAGCCCAGGAACGCCCCGAAAGGGGCGAGGGCAAGCCCGCCCCCCTCGACATGCTGAGAGCAGCCGCCGAGGACGTGGCACGGCTGACGGAAGCCAACGACCACACCGCCGCACTACTCGCCCGGCTGTATGTTCTCGCCGCCGTCGGTCTGCGTGTGCGTCCTCTCATCCAGAGAGCGAAGGCTATAGAAGCCGCACAGCAGCGCGGACACCTCACGCCCGACGAGATAGCCGACCGCCGACGGATAAGCCAAGACACGGAACGCCGCGCGGCTCTGTTCCTCACGCCTGAAGAGTTCCGCACCCTGTACGGCTACGACCCCAAGACCGACAGCAAGGCAGCATAAAGGAGGCAGGGCGGCGGCTCATGGCCTGCCGCCCTACTCCACAAGATAAATACAAAACCTTTATTATAGCATATATAAAACATTACGGAAAAATGAAAAATCAAGAAAAACGCCTTTTAACTTCCGATCTGCTGGAAGCCTTAGCAAGTTATCCCCTATATGCTCAGGAGCACAAGCACTTACCCGACCTTATGGCGGTGGCATTGTTGCGTATCGGCTCTATACGTTGGTACATTCTGGAAGGCAACGCCGAGGGCGACCGCTTCACGTTCTTTACGCTCGTTTGCGGCATGGCAGAGGGTGCCGAATTAGGTTATACCGATGCCGGAGAGCTGGCAGAGATTGCCGTGGATGCCTCACGTTATGGACTGCCGGGCGTACTGCTGACGGTTGAGCAGGTGAAGGACTTCAAGCCCTGCCGACTGGCTGACATCAACGATGAGGACGTTAAAAGGTATTGCGACCGCTTCGCCCTGGTGTGCGACTGATTGCCGAGCCTGCGGCATAAACTCCTATATTATAGCGTGTGCGAAATATTGAGGATTCCGCACACGCTCAGAAAAATATTCCTATTATAGACCCTGTAAAAATAGACTGAATTATGGACGATAGAAAAGAATACGCCTACGTGCTTTACATAGGCGGCGAGATAAAGCAGCTTATTGCGAAATGGTGGAGCACTCCGCAGAAAATGATGGCAACGAAATGCGGCATGGCAACCGCGGCCCGCATATTCAGAAAGTCGGCGGGCGTGTTGGTCTATGAGCGACAGCACGGCGACCTCTGGAAGTTCGCAGACCGTTGCGAGGTACGCCCCGACTCTTACCCGCACGAAATCACTATTGCGGCGGACAATGAAATATTATATTAAGCCCTATATTATAGACCCTGTAAAAATCCACTGAATTATGGTAAGAATAGATTATTATAAGTTTGAAGTTTGCGATCCGTATAAACTTGGCGGCGAACGTCACAGAACACTACGAGAGGCGAAGGATGCCTATATTAAACACATACAGCAAGGGCATCGCGTTGGTTGTGATATAGTCGGTTGCACCCTAAAGGATGACTGCATATTTCTGACTTACACCCCGTGGTATAGCGACGTGAAAGCCTTTTGGCGAACAGAATTGACCGACATCGGTTATGCCGTGAAAACAGGCGAATATCTTTTTTAGTAAACCCCTATTATAGACTCTGTAAAAATCGACTGAATTATGAAAAAGAATAACGACAACGAGAATAACATCAAGGTGAATAACGAAGTAGTGAAGGCTGGTGAGGTTGTGCTGCACGATGACCTCATTGAAGGCAAGTTGGTAGAAGTGCCTGATGAGAATATTGGCAAGCGCTGCGGCGTTGTTTGCGACGAGTCAGCGCCTGGCGGCTTTATCTTCATCAATGAGGCACAAGGCTGGCGATTAGATCATATTATTTCTTTCGACTTTGCGCATAATGCTTATATCAAGAGCCGTCTCTCCCTCGCGAAGGCTACGGCGATGGTCGGTGCCGAGTTCGGTCTCTCCCCTGACGATTGCAGCCGTCACGCTTCCGATCTTCGCATAGCGATAGCTGGATATATTATGCACTATGATGCCCTGCTCGAAGATCCCGACTATTCAGAATCAGGCGAGGACGAGAGCACGCCCGACGAGCTCAACGAGACACTCACAGGGCTGATCGGTGACGGCTTGTGTTTTTATCATGAAATATACGATATAGCGGATGCTTTCCGTACTGACGTTGAGAGATTTTTTTAACTCATAAATAACATAAAAAAAACAATGGAAAAGACAGTAGTAACTATTGATTTGGACAAAAAGAGCCTCCATGAGGCTTTGACACGCGTCATCGAGTACATCACCCTCACGCCTCCCGATCCTGACGAGCTTGGAGAAGGGAGCACAGGGTTTTATTTAGGCGTCGAGGCGCTATTCTCTTGCCTCCGCCAGACGTACTAACGCCCCACCCCATCCCGCGCCCGGATTGGCCTTTGCGGTGGTTCGACTCCACCGGCGTGGATCATTAGATCATAATCATAAAGTATTTTGTTTGCGGGCTGCTTGTGGTCTGGGAAGATAGCGAGCAGCACAACGCCCATCACGTTTAGGCGTGGCACCAGGTTCGAGCTCCTGGATGGGCGACAGCGTAAGAAAAACTATAGAGGACACAGAGGACACGGAAAATTCGGTGCGAAAAGGAAGGGAAATAATAAAAGTGCATTTTATTAGAAATAAAACGGCTTTTTATTTGGCGGTTTCAAAAATTACCACTACCTTTGCAACAGATACAGAAAGAAACTTTATAAACCATTAGAACAGGGCGGCAACCTATAAGCGGCATTTAGACTATGAATAGAGATTTAGCAGAGATCGCAAGTGAGAATGGATTGCAGGTGGTTGATACAACTGTGAGCAGAACAGGTTATCCCGAGGCGTTACAGAAGGCTATTATTGGCTTCGACACGTTCGAGCAGGCCGAGGAGCTGGCGAAGGAGAATGGCCTGAGCATCGAGGCTTTCAAACAGCACGACGGATGGGATCTTTGGTATCGCACCGGGTTCCAGATGGGGGAGGCTTTCCTTCGTTCGGCTGAGGACTTTGGCGACGACTACCGAGGCTACACCAAGGAGGACTTGGAGGGCTTCTATTTGAACGAGGTGCAGCCCATGGTGTCTGACTTCGAGGATTTCGACTCCCTGCGTTGTTTCCTCGACGAGATGGAGAAGATTAAGGACGAGATTGAGGATGCCGAAGATGACGAGCTCGTTCTTACTTGTTGCGGCGAATATTACGCCACAATCAAGGCGCGCGTCATGTCGTATTATTACGACACGCATAGCTACGCCATCGGCCTGATAGATCGTAATTGCGATATTGATTGATAGTGATCCACACAGCCCTACCGCATCATGGTGAAGCGGAATCCTTATGAAGAATACTATTTTTGACGAGTTGAATAACACAGGTTATGTTTATCGTGACAACGAAGATGGCACATTCGACGTGTGCTATGACCACGACCAGGACGCGAATTTTACCGGGGTCAACATGTATCATGTGGCGACGGTTAAGGAGGAAGGCGACCTCTGGTGTGTCAACGGAAACACGGGCGCAGGTTGGGGCGAGTACCCCAAGGAGGATTGGACTTTAGAGAGAGCCATCTATGACCAGTGTATCGACGAACATATTAACTAACCCATTCAGCCCTACCGCATCACGGTGAAGCGGAACCCTTATGACAACCAACGAAGCATTGAGCCTGGTCCAGCAGGCAGAGAAGAATATGAGCGGCAATGATGTGGCCTTTACCGTTACTGACGACATCAGGATTGACGACACAGCGCATTTGTTCCTCTTCGAGAACGACTATCTATTGCAGGCTGCCGCCGTAGGCTACGAGAGCGGTGAATTGTTCGTTATGCGCGATTGGCAGGAGCCTTCACGCCCTGAGACCGCTGAGGAGATAGCCGACTACGACTGGTGTACCATCGACTGGCAGGATGCCATCATCTTTGATGGACTGCCAAGAATGTTATAGGCAATGTACGAGATCACAGACGTTACGCGCGACTACCTCTTTGTACGCCTTCGTCTGCGCAACGTGCAGACAGACGAGACGAGAGACTGGGAGTATTGGGACGACCTTGAGGAGTGGCTTTGTGAGGAATATGGAGTGAAGAACTTGAAGGGCGTCGTATTGAGGGACCTACCTCGTTATGGAGGCTGGGTGTAATCACAAGAAATATAGACAACATGGAAAAAGGCCAAATCATCTACGATAAGCGTAAGGCTATGGGCGAGAGCATCCGCGCGATGCGCACCGCCCAAGGCTGGGAGCAGGAACAGCTCGCCCAGATTGCGGGCATCACCACCGCGAACGTCCGCAGCGTGGAAGCCGGCAAGTATGCCGTGAACCTCGACGTGCTCAACAAGATTGCAGGAGCCCTGGGCGCGGAACTGAGAATGGTTGAACAGTAAAAGAGTAAAGATATGGAGAATACAACAAGTAACACAAGAGCCGGTCGCCCTGCCATGGAAGGCAGAACACGGCGATATATCGTTGCCGACGACGTGCATGAGTGGATCCTCCAACACGGGGGCGGACAGTATATCACAGATACCATGCGCACCATTATGGCGGTGCAGCAGGACAACAAGTAGTAATAAAAACAAAATATTATGGCAACAAAGAAAGTTTATCCGTTTATTCATGCGAAGATTTTTGACCTTGAAGACAACAACGATGGAAAGGATGTGGTATTTGATGCGCGAGAGGTTGAGAGTTATGAAACATGGTCAAGCGAAGACGACGAGGATTGCGTAAAAGTCAATTTCAAGTCAGGACGGGAAATGAGTTTATACTTGAATCTCGATCAAGAGCTCTACCCTGGCGATAACCTAATTACTGCAATTGACATGGTGCAATACTCTCACTTCTGGCACGACAATGAGAACTCTACGCCGGACGAGGACGAGGACGAGGATTAACACAACAAGAATGACATTTTAATACTTTATAGAAAATGGCTAAAATTGAGAATTTTGACGATTATCAGAGCCAGGAGTCGGGACCTACACCCCAGCCCAAGCCGAAGCGCAAACGTTACTATCCGCAGGTAGGTGAACCGACGCTGCGAGAGGAACGTGAAGACAACACGGCGAGGGAAGACAAGGGCGTGAGCGTGAAGATGGTGTTGGCGGGTGCGCTGGCGGTACTGATGGTTGTGTCAACGGGTATCGTGATGGTAGCGTTTGCGGGCGCAGCGGTGCTGTTCCTGCCGACGCTGGGAGGATTGCGAGAGTGAGTTTTTTACGACATAGAACACAAAAGAACACAAAAATCTTAATCGTGTTTTTGTGAAAATTTGTGTATTCTGTTGTTTATAACAAACCACAACTTAAAAGATTACATATTATGACATACGAAGAAACAAAACAATATGGAGCGCATTCCATTATCAATACTACCTTTTATGGATATGGTCATTATATTGTGAATGACCGTGAGAAGAATGACTTTACAGACAACGAGTTCTTTACAGAGGGCGAAGCCCGACAGCGTATTGAGAAATTGAAGCAGCTGGGATATATCTCTGATGAAGAATATCAGAAGTCTCCTCGTCCCAATACCAATACTTATGAGTTATGGCCGGCTGCGGACGAGTATCTTGATGATTTGATTTCAGAAGAAGGCTAAACGGCGTATGAATTGTTTTATTATCATCGGATGAAACGGACTGAACGGATGGTAGTTTGTCTCATTGTTTTTATACGACATTGTTAATATTTTGTTATACCTGCAAGGTGTTGAGTTGAGTGGTGTGATGCTGGCAGACTATCCCACCCCATCGGCGTTGATAGCCAATCCTCTTTACAGACTTCCCACGAGATTAGAGGCAGCTCGGGTGTTGAAGTATGCCGACTTGCCCAAAGGTTACTGGCTGAGCAAGCAACGTATATTGTGCTACGATGCCCCAGCGGATGCAGATGTTAAGGCAAGAGGTACACAGTATGGCACGGGCGAATACTATTCCTTCACGCCCCACTCCGCCGTGACACGCGCCGGAATGAAGACTAAGTATTGCATCCTGCCCATTCGATCGAAACGGATAAGAGAAAAGGAAGGCGTGGATATTACGGTAAACGACGAATAGGACTGATAATGAGCATAATGTGTTTGTGCTTTTCCACATTTCCACAAAAACATAAACCCACAAATACACCCACGCACAAACACATAAATCCATACATCTATAAACCCATACATCAATACATTAACAAAGAAATCAATAAACGAATAAAGTCATAAAGAAATTAAGAAACGAACCAACAAAGCAATAAATCAACTAACAAAGAAAGAAATGAACACACAAAGCAACAAATCAAGCCATAAACAAAGAAAGAAACCAATAAATCAACAAATAAATGTGCGTGGATGTTTGCGTATATGAATTATAATTCTTAAATTTGCAACGTCTTACAGAAAGCATGATGTTTCTGAAGACTGGAATAGTGATTATAAACATTTTGTAACTTGAAGAATATGGAAAGACTCAGAGAAGTTCTCGCCTTTGTAAACCACAAAGGTGGGGTAGGTAAGACAACAACAGTACAGAGCCTGGCAACAGGGTTGCGTCGTTATGGTAAGGGATATTTCGGCAAGGACTCAAACGGTCATGGTCGTTTGCCGCGGGTGCTCATCATCGACCTTGACCCGCAGGCATGCGCCTCGTTCCTCTTCGGGTGGAGCGAGACTCAGAACGTCGGCAAGCCTACCGTTTACGACGCATTGGTACAACAAAGCAATCTGCCCGTCTATCAGGTGCGCGAGGGCATCTACCTTGCTCCGGCAGCTTCACAACTTATATCCATTGAACCATTCTTGAATCAGAGAGCAATGCCACGCAAGGCTCTCTATAAGTTACTCGCAAAGCCGTTGAATGAGTTGAGCGGTACGGAACTGGCAGACGAGGGCGTAACGACCGTTACGGAAGCCTTCGACTACGTGCTGATAGACTGTCCCCCTGCCATGTCGTTGCTCACGTACAACGCCCTGACAGCAGCCACGAGCGTAGTTTTACCCGTGCAACTCGAAGTGCTGGCAACAAAAGGTATTGCCGAGATTATCAATGCCATCGAGGAGACGCGTGAGGATCTGAACCCCGACCTTGACATTCGCGGCTTGCTGATGGTAATGAGCAATGACCAGACCAACGCCACCAAAGAATTTAAGGCGTACCTGGGCGAGAAGTATCAAGACTATATGTTTGACGCATACACACGCCGAGACACCAAGATGGTGGAAGCTCAGGCGATGCGCAAGGACATTTTTTCCTACGCACCCTATTGCAGGGTAGGGCAGGACTACGAGCGATTCACGAAAGAGATCATCAATAGTTTTAACGCATAAAAATATTGGGTATGGCAAGAGAAATAACAAAAAAGACGAAGCGTTTCAGTCTTGAGGAGTCTGACGCTATCGAGGAGAACGAGCGCATATTGGAATCCGGCAGTCAGCAGCGTAAGGAGAACAGGGAGAACAATAAGGAGAAGACGGATCCGGTGCCTGCGTCGGGCGAGAGCAAGCCTACGATAAGCACTAATGTGCCATCCACCCCGATTGTAGAACAGTCGGTTTCAACTTATAGCTCCGACATCATGCAGAACGTTCGCAAGCCGAAAGGCAAGAAGACCGAGAACGGCATCACTATCTACGTGCCGATGGAGTATTACGAGCGCATTGCCCTGATGAAAATGCGCACGGGCATACCCATCAAGGACTTGGCGCTACAGGCCGTGATAGAGTTCTTGGATAGGAATAAAATGTAATAACCTAATCTATTATGAAGAAGATTATATCAGTATTGTTTGCCCTCTGCCTGTGTATGGCAGCGAGCGCACAGCAGCACATGAAGTTCATGGGAATACCCTTGGATGGCTCTATTGATAATTTTACCTTGAAGCTGAAAGCAAAGGGCGTTACATACGATGCAGCGAAATCAAAGATGCTACCTCCTGGTAGTAAGTTATACAATGGCACATTCATGGGCGAAAAGGCAACATTTGTTGTGTACTTCAATACAAAAAGTAAGGTAGTGTTCGGCGTAATGGTTGACATGCCTTTCTCTTCTACAGAGCTGGCATATACTCCGTTTAAGAATATAGCCGAACAGTTACTAAAGAAATATCCTAAAGCCGTGTATCAAGCAAACAAGAACAGTAAGGGTAATATGGATGGCTTGTTGTTTTCAATACCGAATGAAACTGAGACAAAACGAATGGGCCTTATCATTCAGACCCTGTGCCCTTCAAAATCGCTTTTGGACGACGATTGCAATATAAATCTGACGTACACCGACGTAGAGAATTTTCAGAAGAGCGAGGCGATTAACAACGAGGATTTATAAAGCCGAGGTAAAATCCTACTAAAGTGTTTTACCAAGTCACTACAAAGTGAGCTGTTTTTGATTTGTAACACCTACGGATTTGTTTACCAACACCTACGGATTTGTTTACTTAAACCTACGGATTTGTTTACCAAAACCTACGTTTTTGTTTACCTCGCCGTAGATAACTAACTGATAATCAATGCGTCCAAAACTTCTTAATATAATATAATTATAAGATATAGATTTATCGTTTTTTAAGAGGAATAAAATAATAGTTTAGGTTATATTATATTAAGGAGATTTGGAGGAGTTGAAAATCAACGAGTTAGAGCATACGAAGTAAATAAATCCGTAGGAGTTGGTAAACAAATCCGTAGGTTTTGGTACATAAAAACGTAGGTTTAAGTAAATAAAAACGTAGGTATGGCAAAGAAATCGAAAAAAGAAGATAAAGAAGGCAAACTTCAAATAGCCTTGAACGAACTGCGCTGGATAAACACGCCTGTCAACTACACATCATACGCTAAAAGCTATTCCCTCATACAACAGGATGTTATGTTGTTGGTAAGCGGACGACTGCAAGATCATTTTGCCAAGTTCTTGAATGAGCATAGATATTTGAGTAAGGAACGTCCGAATGGAGGCATTACGAAAGAAGACCTGTTGAAGATGGGACCGATACGCTTGCGTCTGGCTGACTTCGGTATAGACAGCAGTCATTATGACGAGTCGGTGAAGGTGATAAACCAAATGAAGAAAATTGAGTTTCATCTGCCTCGTTTCGATCCTGAGACTGGACTTAGAAAAGGTGAGGACTACATGCCTATCTTCAGTAAGATATTTATTCCGAAGAACTTTACGTCACGGGAAGGCGAAGATTTCAACTATTCGGGAGACGGTGAAACTAAGATTGACGAGGATGGACAGGAAGTGCGCAAGTTTCGCCGTGACGGATATATCGAGGTTACGATAAATATCGAGGTGGCAAAAGCCGTGTTTGACATGGCAGACGGATATTTCAACCATCTTGAACGAATAGCCTATTTCTGTAATTCGGCTTACACGTCACGCCTTTATCTCCTGTTGATGAAGTATGCGAGCAAGGGACAGATGCACCCGGTTATAGACTATCATGAGTTGAAAGATGCGTTGGGCATGTTTAAGGTAGACGTTGAGAAAAGCGACGATATGCAACCTGCAAAGGTTGTGACTACTGAGAAATATCAGAAATTCTCACAGTTCCGCAAACAGGTGTTGGATGTAGCGCGTGGCGATATGGAACGGCTGTGCGAGGAAAATAAGATAGAGATAATGCTATCGTGTATCGACCCAGATAAAAAAGGCTATGAGCCTATTTATAGAGGCAGCGTAAAACGAGGAAATCCTGAAAAAATAAAGTTTCACATCAAGCGCACGCCGTTGGGTGTGGCGCGAGATTTGGAGCTGCATCGTGGTTCGTCAGAAAAGCGTTTATGCGCTAAGCTGATTTCACTATATCCCACACTTGATGAAGAACGGCTCAAGGCGTTTGTTGCCGATGTTCCCGAAGACCTTTGGAACGACTTTAAGATGTACGCCTATAATGGCGTGCCCAAGGCCGTTGAGCAGCCACATAGGTGGAACGGAACGACGGAAGATTTTGTTTTCTATATTATGGAACAATGGATAAAGCAACGGCAGCATAAGGTTGAAATAGAACAGGAGTTGCCTCTTTTCGCTAACGTAGAAAGCGTAAAGCCGGGACAAAAGGAATGGGATGCCTTCCTCTCCTCTTACACGGGCGCGTTCCTGCTCTACGTGCAGCCATTTCGATTGCATAGCTTTGATGGCACGAACCTTAAGCTTCGGGCCACGAAGGCGCAACGTGAGGCTTTTGAATCTTATAAGCCTGATGATGTAGAACGAGAAACGGCTGCTTTTAAGCAGGCTTTGAAAAAAGCGTTTGGGCGGCGTGTTTTGATTAGTTATTATCTTACCGATAAATAATCACCCATTTTATTCTTTTTCGCAAGATGTCGCTTTATCCCAGATGGGGTAGGGCGGCATCTTCCGTTTTTTGTCCGTCCCATTTTCCTCGAAGTCGTTAACTTTGTGCCATGACCCATCAAGAACACTTATGGAGAAAATGAAAATGTTTTTTGTCGTCGGCCTTTTCTGTTTGCTGGCTGCTTGTGGCACTTCGCGCAAAACGGTTGTGGGCGTGTCCGGTAGCCTGTATGAGCACGCCACCATAGCGAAGTGTGATAGCGCCCATACCATGACAGAGAGCGTTGACAGTTTCACCTTTGTTTCCGTTGACACCTCCTATGTGAGACAGGCCGTTGCTGAGCGAGGAACGTATGATGAGACCATTGCCGAGCGCATTATCGAGACCACCGACAAGGAGGGGCGGAAGACAACCACTACCGATCGCACCACTAATCGCCGTGGCAGCTACGACCACCAGGGCGTTACTGATGAGTGGAAGCGCCATGTGGAGCGAGACAGTCGTATGATATGGGAGCGATTGGATAGCATCAATCAGGCTTTGGCGAATGTGGAGGTTGTTCATAATGCCAACCATGACAGCCTTTCCGAGAATAGCGACAAGAGCATGTGGCCCACTCTGGACGTATGGAGCCAAGTGAAGCTCTTTGGCATGTCGTTGTTGCTTACCGCCGTGTTCGTGTTGGCCGTACTTTTGTATTTCCATCGTCATCGTGTGAGCCATGAAAAAGAAACAAGACTTTGAGACGACCGAGAAGCCGGAGGTGACCCTGAACGATTACGTCATTCCCGAGAAGGTGGAAGCTTTTTGCTTGCAATATAAGCCTGCGCAAAAATGGAGTGAGGGCTGTGATGTTTTCACCGATTACCAGCTTCGTGCCTATTTCAAGGCCGTAGTCACCCCCCTGGGCGATCCGCTCGCCATCTACTTGCAGATGCTTTCCGTGCATGGTTTTGTTATGCGGAATGATGTGTGTGGTGAGCCCGTCATTTACGCTTTCCCCCAATGATTTTTGATTAAAACCATATAATATAGAGTTATGAAACCAAGACATTTTTATCAGGTAAGTTCCGACACCGAGGTAGGGCGTTCCCTGGGCGCGTTTATGGATAAATGCGCAGACGCATCCGAGCAGGCCCGTTGGTGGGCGTTGAAGCAAGGCGCGAGCTTTTATTACGAGTCGCCTAACGGTATGGCCGGAGGCATCGTTGCCGTAGGGTTCGACAACACCTTTGCGAAGGAAGGGTGGGAGCGAGTAGACACGCAAGACCCCGCTTCCCCGGTATTGTTTGTTCCCACGGCAGGAAGCGATTTGGAAAAGGAGATGGCAGCCTTGCCAGTCTTGAGCGAGATGGAGCTGATTAACATTCTCATGCTTCAGCCCCTTGTGACCAAGGATGGTAGCTTCCTTCCCATGACTTTCGGGAATTTTACCCCATGCGTGTTTAAGTACCGTGACCATTGGTACATGGATGTGCCCTATGAGAGCCGTTCCGACGACATGCAAAAGATTTCAGAGACCCAATTTCATAAGCGTTTGGAGGCAGTGGCCAAAAAACGTTGATAGTCCGTTTAAGTGGTTATAGGTTTAAGTTAAATTTAATTTGTTAGGTTTTTGATTTGGGGCATCTTTCTTTTCACCCCCAATCAGGGGCATCCGCCAGTCCGTGAGGATTGGCGGATGTTTTTGTTCTCAACGCATAATTACGCCGTCTGCCGCCATGTCGTAGGGCATGTGTTTGTTGCCATCCTGCGTTTTATGGAGCAGCGAAATGAGGTTGTTGATCTGATTTTGCTGGTCGGCGATAATGTCGAGCAAGCGGTTCTGTTGTGCGGTGTGTTTCGCCTCTATCTCCAAGATGCGCTTCATGTTCTCGTCGCTGATGTTTCCCACCACCACTTCTTTGATGATGCTTCCATCCTCTTGCGTTGTTGTGCCCTCGTCTTTCTTCACAGCGCCGGGCACGACCGATGGTATAACCTCTACGTCGAGTGGGTTGAGGAGTGAGCGTTCGCCCCGTCCTCTTTTATCATCGACGCTCAGGAATCCCCCCACAGGCTCCATCATGTCGTTTTCAGACGGGAGCGCCGGCATGGAAAAGTTTTCTTTGCCAGCATCAAGGTCTTTGATGAAGGCCGATATTGGAATTTGGAAACTGTTGCAAAATCGAAGAATAGTAATGATGGGCATAGCGCCTTCGCCTTGTGTCCACGCCTTAAAACTGTTGTTGGCTTTGGTGCCGAGCGCGTAAAGGATAGCGCCCTTTGGGATGTCGGGATTGGCTTCTAACCATTGGGAGAGGAAGCCGAAATTGAATTGGTATCTCATTGTGACTATAAATTATAATATTTGAAAATATGTTAAAAGCGAGAAAAACCCACTTTGAAATTTGCTTGTTACAATTTTAAGAATTAAATTTGCAATAAATTTAAGAATTAAAACTCGAATGACCAAAGAAATCCTAAAAAAAATCTCAGTTCCTTTTACGCCTTTGGACGTAAACGACCTTACTCCCGATGAGAAGAAAGATTTGGCAGACTCATTTGCCAAACGAGGCTTTACGGCTTCCACTTTTTATCTTCGCTTCTTTCAAAAGGGATTCTCTAAATGGGAAATTGATGGTGTTAAAGAGTGTAAACAACAATTCATAAAATTGCCTGAAGTGGCCAAGGCTCTCTTGGATTGTGAGGGATCAGATCAGTCGTTGCCTGGCGACAAAGGCTATTTTTACACTTTGGCCATGAGTGAAAAGCCGGGTGAGTTTTACGCTTGCCTGAAGAACGCCAACATGGGATTGTGCAACAGGTTTATCGAGTTTATGGGAGAAAGAGGCATGAGCTCAGGAACCGTTATCAAGCGCTTCACTAACGACTGTTGGAAACCTTGGGAGCGTGAAGGTGTAAAAGCCCTGCTGGAGTCGTTTCTCGCTTAATTATCAACCTATCTAAAAACCACACGTCTATCATGCTTGACATTTCTTTTGACTTTGAGACCTGCGCTCTATGTCCTAATGCAGCGGTAATGTCTGTTGGTGCCGTCGTTTGGAACCGTTCTCATCCGACCACACCGTTCTTTAAGCTAAAGGATAAGAACGTCATTGACCCGTCCACCCAGTATCTCGCCCACGTAGACCTTCGAGGTATGTTTGTTGATGGTTTTGCTTTTGAAAGGGCAACATCCGATTGGTGGTCAACGCGTAGCGAGGAGGCACGTGCTGCCGTGCTCGCTCCTGACGAATTTGGTGTGAACTGTTCGCCAATTCAAGATGTTGTTAAAGGTTTGTTTGATCTGATTGAGGAGGTGAAAGACGAGAGCCATGATGACGTTTGCCTGTGGGCGCAGGGCTCTGATTTCGACACCGCCATCTTGCGTAACATCTGTTATAAGTATGGCTTGGAGATTCCTGTGAAATACACCCAATTCCGCGACCATCGCACGTTTTTCTTGGAGGGAGCCCGGATTATCTGCAAAGCGTCGGGTGTAGACTTCGACCCCAAGAAGGCTTACCAGCTCGTAGATCCATACGAGGGTGAAGGGGTGGCGCATGATCCTATCTTCGATTGTCAGCGCAGCATCTATTCCACCTGGCAGATGATGAAACATCTTGCATGTTTGAAACCTCAGAAGTAAAAGGCTATGTCATACGTAAGTTATCTTTTCGCCCCATATTTCCCCAATCGCCAACACAAGAAGAAGTTGGGGCGGCCCACACCTTATAAGTATCTTCATCGAATCGCCTATACGGAAACTGAACGCGGTTTGCATGATGAGATACCCACCTTGCTCTTCTATGGCGCACCGTTCGCATTGGTTGGAGACGCATGCAAGCACATCTTTCGCGTTATGGCAGGCAAGGTGGAAAATCTCATCATCAGGTGGGAACACTCCTGTCGGTGGCGCAATGGTAAATGCTATTGGCGTGTTGCGGTGAATATCGTAGGGCTCAACGAGCATTTTATATCGCTCAGAGAGTTTATCCTTTTGTTCATCGCTCGCCTTCAGACGGTTAGCAACTGTAAGGTCAGGCATTATCGACTGGCCACGTTCCTAAATCTCTAAGCGATATGTAAAATATAGAAAAGAAGACTTTGGCGGTGACGTGGATTGCGGTTAGGTTGCACGAGAGCCGGAAATCGCCTGTCAGAAACGGATGTGATAGCCTCGGAATATATGGGCGCTTCTGGTGAGTAGTGTAGGATGTCACCGCCGGTCTTTTTTTAGAAACGAAAAACAAAGGGCAGTATGACGATGGAGGTAACGGTAACGTCCTCCTATATAAGTAGGGAGCCGGCTGGGACTGGTAATTCTGAAAAAAGTTTGGCGCATCGTTGTCTGTCCTTTTAATATATAGATATAATAAACATGCTCTTCCATCCGATTATAAACCGACTTGCCAACATCGACTTGCACCTTCTTGTGAAGGCTGCCAATGAGCAGCGCATAGAGGGTCAGACGGCATGTTTTTGCCCTCTCTGCAAGAGGGGACAGGATGCGTCCGCAGATGCCAAGCAGACACCACATTTCATTATTTATGACAATGAGCGTGGTGGCTTGTATGATGGTGTTGGCGTGGATGATAATCGCTTGGCCGAACATGGAGCCGTTAAGTGGAAATGCACCCGCACGGGCAAGACCGGGTATGGAGCCATTGAGCTCTATGCGGCGAAGATGAACCTACCTATGCACGGATATAGCCTTCAGCGTATCTGCCAACGGTTGGTGAAGGATGTGTATGGCGATACCGAAGATGTTCATCAGGCTTTCCCCGAGGTGTTTGCGCGCATGGACTATCGCACTATCGCCATGCAGACCATCGACACCTTCTCTTTCATGCCAAAGACCGATTTCTCACCGCAAGAGCTCACGGCTTTGGGTTGCGAGGTGACCTTAGAAAAAGGATTGCCTTGCTTCGGCTTTGGCAAGACTTTCTCGCCCGATATGCTCAACAAGGATTTCCGCATCTATTCTCTGTTGAGCGTAACGCTCCCCGACGTTATCCGTGATGGCCAACATGTGAGCGAGATTATCCATGGCACGCCCTGGAATCCGCTGTTCGTATGCTTTGCCTCGCAGGAGTGTGGCCCACAAAACTCATACGGATGTTTCTTTCGTCCGGCAATGGCAGGGAGTGAGCCCATCGTGTTCTCCACCTCGGAGGAACATAGCGTTAGAAAGGTTAGCAAGTGGCTCATGGGCGACAACGTGTTTGTTTATGCCATGGACCATCGCAAGAGCGACAATACCGCCGTTCATGCAGCTATGCAGAAGTTTGAACCCGACGAGAAATATACGGAGGCCCGTGAAGATTGGGAGGAGAACGAAACAAAAGACGGAATGCCGAAAGGTACCTTCAAGAAGGTAGAAGTGCCCATTCCAACCGCAGAGATAAAAGCTCGTAACATCGTTTTCTGTCGCACGCCCGAGGATGCGTTGAGCGTTTATTACGCCATGCGCTCGCTTCGGCTTGATAAGCAGAAAGCCGATCAGCATTTCGCCAATTTCTGTTGGTACCATGTGGCCTTTTCCATTGGTCGGAGAAACTTTTGGTACATCGAGCGTGGCGAGTGGAAACTTGAAAAGTTGGACTTTAGCGCCGTGCAATATCAGAAGATGTGTCGCTTTGCCGAGCATGTCATTATCCTATACCCCAACGATATTGTCTCACAGCGCGACAGCGGAGCTATATGCACCAAGTTCAGCTCATTGTATTATGCAATGCTGCCCGAAGGATTCCGCTCACGTTATTGCCGACGCTGGCAATGGCTATATGGCTGCTCTCCCCGAAGCGTGCGTGACTATCTGCTGACATATACCATGAATGCGGAAGAGAACTTCCAGTTTGACCATGATGTTCGTCTGCCGCTTTATTCCAGTTTGCGTGGAGCAAACAACACAGAGCCGTTTGATATAGAATGGCCGCGTGACCCAAGAAGTGGCAAGCAAAAGGCACCTACCTGCAAAGTGTCGCCAACGCGATTGTGGCTCTTTATGACAGCACGCGGATATTACCGCATGATAGATCCTGAGAGCACCGACCTTGTGGGACAATTCATCCACCTTGACAAGTGCTTTGTGGAGTATATTGACGTAAAGAGCATCATTCAGGCAGCAAAGACATTACTGTTAAAATACACAAAACAGGCATGGCGGCATAGCGACGACGAGCGACGCTTAATGTCTGACTGTGCCAATATGGTGGATAAAACCTTCACGGAAAAGTCTGCCGGAGGTTTGCAGAGTATGGTGATTAACTTTGCCGATGCCTTCGATGCAAAGACGGAGTACTTCTACTTCAACAATGTGGCACTAAAGATAACGCCCGACAGCATCCGCACGGTGTCGTATGACGACATCAACTTCTTTATCCCCTCGTTTGCCAAGAAACCGTATGACTTCACGATGCGGGTGTTCAAGACACCGTTCACCATCACCGAGCGTCAGGAATACCGCGACCGACTGGAAGCGATCGACAAGAAGGAGAAGATGCGGAACGATGACGGTTCGATAGTGTTCACCACCACCGAGATAGGTCAGATGAAGGCCGACCTCGACGAATGGGCGCAAACCTACCGTTGGGATGTCAACTGGCAGGGAAAGCAAGAAAAAGACCTTTGGCCTATCTTGCGTATCGTGCGAGGATGCTCCAACGTTCTTTGGGAGCGAGAGCAAGAAGCGCAGCGCAACAAGGAAGAGTTGACGGAATTGGAAAATGCCGTTATAGGCGCTCATTTCGTCAATATGATTTCAGGAATCGGACGTTTGTGTTATCGCTCCAACAGGGGCATGATGCCAGTCTGTCCGTACTTTCTCGAAGACGACATTCCCGATGAGAAACAGGCTACTGGTGGTTCGGGAAAGTCGATTATCGTGAAATTGGTGGTTGGCAGTGCGGTTAATGTGCTCAATGTTGATATGAAGCGATTTGTAACAGTAACAGACGCTAAGTTTGAGTTGGGCAAGTTGTCTTCTGAGCCCCACAAATACAGGGTGCTGCATTGGGAGGATAAGCCCAAGGCTTTCCCCATGAAGTATTTCTACAATATGGTCACGTCGGGTTTGACGGTAGAGAGGAAGATGGTTGATCCCGTGACGTTCTCTGCCGATGATGCGCCTAAGAGTGTTATCACCTGCAACTATCCGCTGTCCGATGATGATGATTCAACCGTAGGGCGTTTTCCTCTTGTCAGCTTCTCCAATCGTTTTGCCCGAGCTAATCCGCAGAAGCATAAGGCAGCACGTCTGATGTCGGCATTGATGAAGAACTTCAGCGATAAGCCGGAGGAAATAGACGACACCGACCGCAACCAAGCCATTTATCTCTGCGCCTTAGCAGTGCAGTTCCTGATGCGCTACCACACCTTTGCCATTGCGCCGCAATGCAACGTCCGCCGTCGTCAGATGGTTCAGAAGCTCACCGAGAGCATCGTGCGTTACTTCGAGTGGTTCTTCTCCCGTGAGGAGGTCTATGGCGTGCCGATATGCACCGACGAAATGTTCAACGAGTTTATGCGCGATTGGGCAGATGCCTCTGAGGGTAAGTCGAAGGAATATAGCCGAGCTACGTTCAAGAAGAAAATATACGACTATTGCGAGAATGTTTCGATCACGTGCAACCCCAAGCATCTCTTCGAGAATGAGAGCGATAAGCAACGAAAGTGCTTCAAGCTCCAGGCATGGGTGACACAGGAATACTTTACAGGCCGCGAATGGGAGAACGATAACACCATCGAGCCGAAGTACATCCGATATTTGCAGACCTCCAAGCATGTATTCTTCTTCTATCGCCCTGGCAAGGACGAGATACCGAAGAGTTATCGCGAATTGAAGCGTATAGCGAGGACTTTTGCAGAGATGCCCGATCCCTTGCCCTACAAGGATGATGAAGGAAATCCCGTAATGCTTACCGATGAGGAGAAAGAGCGTTGGGAGAATTACAGAACACGAAAGCAGGGTATGAGAATAGCGAACAATCAAATAGCAACGACCAATGTGCCAACTGTTAATGCGAAGGATTTGCCCTTCTAAGACACATAGAAGGGCATCCTCTTTGGAAACGAACGATGAAGAAAAGAACAAACAAGGATTGTCCTTTCAGCATAGAAGAGTTGGATGCCTTTCGTGCAGCCTTATATAGTGTGAACACATCCTTCCGTTGCTGTAATGCCGTTCCCGTAGACTGGGCGGCAGGATGGCAGAGAAATGAACTTCGTAAGAATATCAATCATTAAATAAAATTTTTAGCAATGGCAAGTTACAATGGCAACATCGACCTTCTCTCCTTCAATGGAGCGCAGGTGTTAAAGGGCATCGAACAACAGAGCCCAGAGAGAGTGTATGTATGTATTCCAGTAGACGTGAACGAGATTAAGTTAGAACAGCATCCGCAGAAGCCCGACCGCACGTTGGCGAAGTTGCGCATCAACATTTGGCCGCTCAACGAGAACTACAAGAACGCCGCGCGCCGATCGGCCCTTGAACGAGGCAACACGAATTTCGTGGTTCCTACTCACGAAATGCAGATGTCGTTCTCGACCGAATACATCAAGTTTGTGGTGCAAAAGTTCCCAAAGCTCGTTGAGCAGGTGAAGGAGGCAAACAAAGAGCGTGACCCTAACATCGTGAACCAAGACCCCGCCGATGAGAACACGCACCTTTTCAAGGCCATTCGCCAGCGCTTGAACAAACGCTTGGCTATGCTTTATCAACCCCAGCCCACGCAGCAGTCTTCTCCTTATGCCACACCGAATGTGGGCATCGCAGGTGCAGCCACCAACTATGTGGCACCGGCAGAGAAGAGCGAAGACCCATTTGGAGACAGCTCTTTCAACAATGACTTGCCATTCTAAGAGGTTTTTTACATGAGTAACTAATCATTAAAAATTACACAACATGAAAATACAAGCCCAATCTTCACGTGCCTTTCATGCGGCACTCAACAAATCGTCTAAGTGTGTTGATGCTCAGGTGGCGATGGCCATTCTCTCTGACGCTTTGCTCACCTGTGATGACGAGGGACGTTTCTTTTTGACATCTTCCAATGGTGATGCACAACTCACCATTCCTGTTCCGCTCATTCTATGTGGCGGTAGCTTTAGCGCCCCTATCGTGCTGCCTGTTAAGAGACTCATTTCTTTGTTGGGAACGTTGCCTGATTGTGTGGTGACGATGAACGTGGCCGACAATGGTGTGCTCACCGTAGAGTATTGTACCGGCGATGGCGACAATGTTAAGCCGGGAAAGGTAAGTATGATCTGTCATCCTGGTGATGAGTTCCCGAAGATTGTGTTTCCCAAGGCCGACGGCAATATGATAATCAACCTTCCCCTTCCGTTGTTTCGCTCATGTGTTGATGCAGCCGCTAATTTCGTTTCTCGCGAAGATTTTCGAGGAGCGCTCTCTTGTCTGTGCATAGATGTTGCCGAGGATCGTTCAGAAGTGGCGCTCGTGGCAACCAACGGACATATCATGAGTAAGGTCTTGCATAGCAACGACCCTCAGAGGGGAGGCAGCGATTTCTTCCGTAGTGGGGAGCCCCGCAAGACGCTCATCCACCGCAACTTTTTCCGCGCGTTGTCGGCCTTCGATGGTAACGACGACATCAACATTGAGGACGACGGCCATACCATACGTTTCTCATCTGGCGACACCGAGTTTATCTGCAAGCACGTGGAAGGAGTATTCCCCGGCTATAATTCGACAATTCCTAAGTCGAACCCCTATTATGTGGTGTTTAACAAGAAGGAGATGCTTGAGGTCTTGAAGCGTGTAAGCCTGTTTGCGAGTATGTCGAGCGACCTTGTGAAGATTGAGAAGAACGAGATGTTTCTTACCATATCGGCAAGCGATGCTGACTTTGCCTTGTCGGGCGAGGACCATGTGTGCATAGCTGACTCACAATGTGAAGAGCATTTCCACATCGGCTTGAATGCGGCATGCTTCCAGACCTGCCTCAATGCCATTCCTTCAGGAACCATTCGTATGCAGATGTCTGCGCCCAATCGTGTCGTGGTGCTCACTCCCGATGAGCCGGCACCACAGGTGTTGTCGCTCTGCATGCCATTGCTCCTTAACGATTAAGAAGATATATATATTCGTTGCATAAAGACTAAAAATATTTGACCATGGACGACACTCTTCTTTTCATTCCACCTTGTTGTGTGGATAAGAAATTACCCAAGGCGGTCATGCAAGCCCCTCAGCGAATGCTCACCTTCTATACGCATGGTGACGTTACGATGGAGAAATTCTATCGTGCCATATCCCATTTGCTCATCGATAAGCATGTCATGGTGCTCTCTATGCCGTTGGTTACGAATGAGGTGGCCTCTTTCCTTAGCTTGTGCTTCGAGCGCGGCTGGATCTCTCGCCTTGTGCTGTCGGTTGAGACCGATGCTACGAAGGTGCTTGACAAATACCTATCAGATTATCGTCACATGATCCTTTATGTGGAAAGTCATGATGTAACGAGCTTGTCGGCCCACATGGTGCTTTACAACAGGGATAGGGCGTTGGTGCTCAACGGCCCGATGTATGACCGTCCTAAGCTCGACGCTCGCCTGGTGTGCTATTCGCTCACCTTCTATCCCTCGCATAGTATCTCATCATCCAAGCAGGATTGGGGTAATCCGTTACGCAACGCGCTCTTCCCCGATGTAATGCGTCACCGTCAGCAGCAGTTTGCCCATGGTGTGAAACGCATTGAGGATAAACGCTTTGATAGCTTCTTGCATCTGGAATTTCCACCGTATGAAATGTAATCATTATGAAAAAGCCCACTCAGAGTTATACAGAACTTCGCCGTTACACAGAGAAATGGCAATGGGACGACCCTCGTACAGGCCATCGTGTTACAGGCTTTAATCCACCACAGACAGCGAGAAACGCTTCTCGTATGCCTTTCTACATCAAGTTTCTTACCAAGACCGGGCATGTAGATGAGGGCACGTGCGTCTGCCTATCCGTAGATACCATGCGCCACCAACGTAAGGTGAAGTTTGTGGAGAGTGGTGAGATACGTGTGGTGAACGACATTCTTGTGCTCGAAGTAGATGGCACGAGATTTATAACCCATTAAAAAAGATAATACGTTATACTGTCATTTTTAGTAGACTTAATGTTTTTCTAATTTCAGTTGTGCTTCTTGGTTCGTGAGAATCGGTTGCAAAAGTTAGTTTTTATAGTTGGATATTTATTGTGACTAAATGTAACGGTACTGGTTCGTGAGGATAGGTACCATTTGTTGAAATTTCTATGGGTTTTTATTAAAAAATCGTTTTACCCTTCGGTTCGTGAGAATAGAAGGTTTTAAGAAGAATATTCACGTTCGACGGATGGCTTGCCTGATGTCGGCAAACTAAAATATAAGCAATATGTGGAAGAAACTAAATCCTTTTAAGAAGAAGAACCGAGCTCTGTTAGAGTTGAAGAACTTGGCCGCTACGTTTTCCATTCTCGATAAGTTTGAGAAGCGTGAAGTGGTCTATTGGCAGCCGAAGCGTAAGATTCTTCTTGTCGAGGAATTTTTTGCTTTGGGAATCATGAAAAAAGGCCAGAAACAGTTCTTCGATTTTCTTAACAAGGTGGCTCTTTGGCAGAACGACTGGCTCATTCGTGAGGCGTATCAGTCCTATTGCAAGAAGATAGAGGTGGAGGCCGTGCGTAAGGCGAGGAAGCAGTTTGCTGTGTTGACGAATGCTGACATCCGTCGTATTCGCCAAAGCGCCCGAGAGGAAATGCCCCCCATTCCCTTAGAACAGTTGGATGTCATCAAGGAGTTTGACATCTTTGTGGTGAGCGCAAAAGCGCAATCTTCTGAAGAAGCCAGCGAGGATAATGGCCAGCTTATTGCTCTTGGCCATTTCGATGGGAAGAAGGTGGAGATGGCGTTGTATGATGACATTAAGTATAATTTGTTGAAACAAGAATGATATGAGTACATTGAATGTATTTTTCTGTGTAGCTTTTGGCTTCATTTTGCTTGTGGCCATCATGGCTTGCGCTTGCATGATGTTTGGTAACAAAAATGAGGAGGACAAAGCATGAAGATCAGAGTGATAGAAGAGTCTGGTCAGTATCATGTGTTTGTGGGCGATAAGGACTTATGGCTGTCGCGCATCGATCTGATTTGCCTTCGGCATGAGCTGAACAGTTTGGCTATATAGAAGGTGCCTAACGGAACCTTGAACATTCGTTGAACTTAAAAAATACCTAACGATGATAAAATTAACGTTTGACCGTTTCGATTTTCTTAGTGCTGTTGAGGGCTTCGCACGTGGTAGCCATCTTCGTCAGCATGTATGGAAAGAAGTTGTGTTTAAGAACATCTACCAGATGAGTGATGATGAGCAAGACTTTTTTTGGTACATAATGCGTCGTGACTTATGGGAGTGCTATTTTGGTTTCACCAAGCACATGAATGGGACGTCGAAACAATGCGGATGGGACGATTATCTGCATGCCTTGGCAGCCTTGCATCGTGGAAATCGTTATGTTGTCACCTTCCTGGGGGCTTCCGATCGGAAACGCCACAAGGCTCTTTGCTATAAGTATAATGAGAAATATCGTCCATTAAGTGTGGGTCGTCTTTGCCGTAAGAACCAGCAATCTTTTTATAGTTATATTGACGAAAAGGACATTTTGTCGGTTGTTAAGCTCGGTAAGGTTGAGAACCGTTATGTGCAGGATATACATCAGAATTGGTGGGCCGATGATCTTGCCCTGTATGACCATCCTGAGAACATCGGATGATTGTTGTTGGATAAAAATCTAACTTTTCCAATATGAATAGTAATAAGAATATCCGTAAGGCTCCATCTGTGGTTTGTCAGTTTAAGAAGGCATGCGATGATTTGGCCGAAGCCATTAACAAACAACTGTTTGATGATTCGCGCGAATGGTCGTGGGTCGGCAACCAGGTGGGTGGCATCTGCGATTTCGAGGAGGTTGACTTGCTTAATCCTGAAGAAATGGTGCTTATCATTGAGAACCATTTAACGTATGAAGAGTATTCTGAGTGGCGATATGCCAACCTCGATCATGAAAGGTTCATCAATCTTCCTTCGTGGCTTTTGGGCGCGCGACATGAAATGTTTGAGAAGGAAGGCTCTGAAAAATCGGTTTGATGTATGGAGCATGATGGATTTTGGTGGCTTGGGTATATAACGATGTGGCTTGGTGTCGTTTATATTGTGGCAATCTTTCTAATACGACTTTTAATGTTCTGGTGTAATCTCCTTGATGATATTGAGGAATACCTTCGCAAAAAGTGGAATGACGATAATAAATAAGAAATAGTGGCCGTTTTTATAAAAAACAAGTTATGAGTAAGAATGATAAGACAATCCGCGGTTTCAAAGGTTTTGACAAAGATCTAAAATGTCGTGACTTCCAATATGAGGTTGGGAAGGAGTATGAACATAAGGGTGAAGTATCAGTCTGTAATAGTGGCTTCCACTTTTGTGAGAACCCCTTAAAAGTTTTTGAGTATTATGCCCCAAGTTGTTCCAGATATTGTGAAGTTGAAGGCAGCGGGAGCGTTGACAAAGATTTTGATGATAGCAAGGTTTCTACATCGCATATTCATATATTAGCAGAGATTGATCTTGAAGGATTGATTCAGGCTGGATTAAGATTCATATTTCGTAAAATAGATCTCAAAGATGCAAAAGAGCACAACGCATGCGACTATTTTGCGACAACTGATGAGTACGACTCTTCTATGGCCATGATTACGGCTGAAAATGCTGTGGCCATAAATTCAGGTGATTCTTCTGTGGCAGCAACCTCTGGCTATTATTCCGTGGCAAGTAACTCAGGATATTATTCAGTGGCAGTCTCTACTGGATCTTCTTCTGCTGCGGCCAGCGCAGGCTTCCGCTCATTGGCCATGAATACAGGTCTTAAATCTGTGGCCGTTAACTCTGGCGATTTTTCAGTGGCAGCTAATGTAAGCCATGAGTCTTTGGCTGAAAACACAGGCGACTATTCATTGGCAGCCTGTACCGGTTATTGCTCAGTGGCTTCCAATGTAGGTGAAGGATCAGCGGCTGTCAATACGGGCGACCATTCTACGGCTAAATCCACCGGTCTGTATTCGGTGGCCATAAATACAGGAGAATTTTCGTCGGCTACCGTAGAAGGAAAGGAAAGTGTCGCTATTGCAATAGGTAAAGATTGTTGTGCTCGTGGTGTGCTTGGCAGTTGGATTGTCTTAACTGAATGGGGTCGTAATGATAGAGTAGATGTTCCCATCAAGGAGGTTAAGGCTTTTAAGGTAGATGGAGTAAACGTCAAGGAGAATACTTTTTATCGTCTCGTTGATGGGAAGCCGGTCGAGGTTGAGCAATAACGGCCTGTAAAAAGATATATATGAATAAGTCTGAAAGACAAAAAGTTTACCAAATGTTTGATGGGCATTGTGCTTATTGCGGAAAGCCTATGAGGTATGATGAAATGCAAGTAGACCATGTTGTTGCAAAAAACCGTGGTCTTTATCCTCATTTTGATGCTACGAAAGGCCGATTTGTTGTTGAGCAGGGAGCGGACGACCTTTCTAACTACATGCCATCATGCAGGGCTTGCAATTTTCGCAAAGGGAGTATGAGCTTAGAACAATTCAGGAAGGCGATCGTTGATCAAGCAAGAGGACTCATAAAAGGCTCTGCTAAGTTTCAGGTGAACATGTCGTTAGCTTATGGACTTATAGAGGAGCACTTTGATAAGCCTGTCCGATTTTATTTTGAAACAATAATCAACAAACAATTATAACTATGACAAGAGAAGAAGCTAAAATATTTTTGCCATTTGTAACAGCACTTGCTGAGGGTAGGCAAATCCAAACATTGGATGTTGATTCGGGAGATTGGGAGGACATCGACGAGATTACGGTTGATTATTTCCTCTCGCACCATCTTGATTACCGCATCAAGCCCGAGCCCACTTATCGCCCATTCCGTAATGGTTCAGAGTGCTGGGAGGAAATACAGAAGCATGAGCCGTTCGGTTGGGTTAAAATCAAGAATGACCCAACGAACGCCACCGTCGGAATTGCTGAGGTCAACGACACCTACATGTTCCTGTCAGGTAGTTACTCCAATGAAAGCATCGACTACGAGGAGGCGTTTGAGAAGCTAACATTTTTGGACGGCACACCGTTCGGCAAGAAGGAGGAGTGATTATGATAGATGATAAGAAAATAGAAGAAGCTGCTATTAACAAGTGTGGCTTTATTTCATCCGAATTTTATAGTGGTGCTAAGTGGGCTATCAATGAGTTCTTGAAGGACTTGTGGCATCCTGTTAGTGAAGATCCAAAGGAATCTATTTTTATGTTATCGGAATATGAGAAAGGAAAATACTATGCAGATTATTTCGATAAAAATAGAGGAGGCTGGAGTAACAAGAGACTTATTCGTTGGCTCAATATTGATGATTTATCTCCAAAGAAAGAAGAAGGAAATAATCATGTCTTAGATATTTAGATAAATGCGTATGACACAGATCGAATATATCCCTGGCGACCTGGTAATGACTAATGGTGTTCCAGTTGGAACTGCAAAGGGCGTAGTTTACAGAGTTACATCAAGTGATCCCAACAAGACGTTGACACTTAATAATGGGACCGTGATAAAAGGTTCTGTTAGTTTGGAGAACGTTGAAAGCACCAATCTCGGAGATGATGGTTTTTTGTTTTGTGAGAGTGGGGCTTGGGTAAAGGATGTTGTCCCTATACCTCTTACTCCTGAAATCTTAGAGAAGAATGGGTGGGAATGGGACGATCAGGACTTTAGGCTTGGAGCATTAGATTTATTTCCTGTAGGGAACTATTTTGTTTTAGATGGCTTTTGTAACAAAAAATTAAAATATGTTCATCAACTTCAGCACCTGCTCTTCGGATTAGATGATAATTCAGAATTAAAAATATAGATTATGGAACAGAACAAAAACAAAGAAGAAATCGAACAGGCAGAGGCCAATCGTAAGACGATTGAGTTTGTACTTGGCATGTGTAAGGACACCCATTCGGTTGCAACTTGCAAGAGAACCTATTATGACGGTTACGAGGTGGAGATTATCGCTCGCAAGCAAGGAGTGGTTGCAGCCGATGAGTTTACCCTCGCTCAATTTAAGGCCATTAAGGCTATGGCTACCAGAATGAAGGCTAAGGCTCGCGAGGAGGAGCAGGAATTATATAAGGACATCATTGAGACGTGTAACATCAATATCGTTGACTTAACACACGATGATGCGGATTAGTGATTAACCTTCCTCTCCATGTGACAGGTGGAGAGGAAATAAATAGATAGTAATATGATTAAGAAGTACAGAAAGAAACCAGTTACCATTGAGGCCATTCAGTGGGATGGTGAAAACTTATCCGAAATTCGGGAGTTTACGGGAGGTATAGTAAAGAGTCATGAGTCGGTTCTCATAATTCCAACACTTGAAGGAGACATGTATGCTTCCCTTAGTGATTACATCATCAAGGGTATAAACGGAGAGTTCTATCCTTGCAAGCCCGATATTTTCGCTAAGACTTACGAGGAAGTAACTGAGTAACTAACATCCTGTAAAGGATATAAATATATAGTAATATGACACTTGATGAAGCAATAGAACATTGCAAGAAGGTAGCTAAAGAGCAAGAAAATTGTAATAATGGTTGTTCTTTAGAACACAGACAATTGGCTATTTGGCTTAGTGATTTGAAAGCATTAACAGAAAATGGATATGGGCATTTTGTTCACACAATGGACAATTTTGCGCATGACTACGCTGTAGCGGCTTTACAAGGAAGATTAGCAGCTAATCCTACAATTACATCAAAAGATGTTGCTAAATTAGTAGCTAAAGATGTAAAGTATTTACTTGAAGAACTCGCTTTGAATTATAGGTATGTGGATTTTGTAGATGAAAAATTTCAAAAAAGCAAATGACATTAGATCAGTTAATTAGCCATCCATTATGGGATATAAGTAATATGAAGAAAGCTATATTAAGTCAGCCAACGGCAGGAAAGACAGATGAAGAATTCGTAGCTACAAAAGAGAAAGCTACGACTGTTCTCAAAGAGCAAGGTTTCGAAGTTGTTAACACACTATTCACAGATGAGTGGTATAGCAAAGAGCAGATGCAGAAGCGTGGAGTTGTTCAGATTCCTCTTTGCTTCTTGGCAAAGTCTTTGGAGAATATGAGCTTGTGTCACGCTGCTTACTTCTGCAAGGGCTGGGAGAAGTCACGTGGTTGTAAGATTGAGCACGATGCCGCTGTAGCTTTAACATCGTTGATTTAACACACGATGATGCGGATAAGTGATTAACCATCCTCCCCATGTGACATGGTGGAGAGGAGAACACGGATCTTTCTCCTGAATGCTAAAATATAATATTCTACATGAGTTCCATTCGTCTCGTTGGGTAAGACGGATGGAACTTTTGCTATTGTTGGGGTAGTGTGGGACATCTTTGCGCTCTTGCGTTTATCTGCCGCTCGGCATAACCATCCAGCCACCACTACATCTGAATAGCTTGTAACCAAGATATAAGTTGTCGAAGGCATCCGTGAAGTCGGTTCGTTGCTGGAGTGGGAGCGTGTCTTCGCTCTCAGGCTTTTTCTCGCCTGATTTATCCTTGTGGAAACCCTTATAAGATATTTGTACCTCGCAGAGCTGCATGGCGATAATGAGGTCGGGGTTGTTGATTTGGTTGATACGAATGGCGGGGGAGGATAGGTGTGCCAAGCCATCGTTGATGATCTTGTGTTTCACCTCGTGCTTTTCGGGAGCGCCCATGTCGATGGCGGTAACGTTCCACCCTCGTTTTTCCAACTCTTCTATCACGGTCATGTAGAACCGCTCGTTGGTCGATGCGTAGGAAGCGCCTTGTTTGGCTGTTGCATCATAAAAATAGGTCACGTCGCGGTTGATGGCTCGTTTTGGCGCATAGTAATCTGAGAAGTCGGATATGAGGTCACGTAGCATTCGCTCATTCTTCACATAAAAGCTCTTGATGATGTTCAAACATTCCATCCCGTCACGGGGGTACCCTTGGCCTACCACCATCGTATTGATGTTGGCGTTATAGTCGATGGCTATGTATAGCGGAAGCGAGTTGATGCAGTCAGAGTCCATCCGGCAGTCGTTTCGCTCGGCAAGCTCTTTGAAGTCGGGTTGGTAACTCTCGCTGGTGATGCGCTTGCCGTCGATGATGCCCGTAGCTTTCTGTGTGGAGAACTTTGCGGTTGAGAGAGGGTCTATTTCGTCGGGGATATAACCATGTACGTGGTCTATGTCGAGATTGGAGTAAAAGCCATCGTTCGACTTCTGTATTTTCTCGTTCATGATCGAGACCATGAACGTGTAGTTGGGAAGGTCGCGCTTCATCTGTCGGATGTAGCTTTCGCCCAAAATATCCACATTGTCGAGCGATGATGCCCGGCGCACCACGAATGCCACACGGCGTAGCTCTCTGAGATAGCCCTCAGAGAATTTCTTTGAGCGCATGAACATCTGCATCTCAAAATCCTCTTCGGGCGTAATGAGATATTCATAGTCGAAGATCAGCTCTGCATCCTCTTGCGGAACGAGTTTGTAGTTGACGGCCATCTCCACCATGCCCTTCGTTACGTGTTTGCCGTGGTTGGGCATGATGCGAAATTGGCCCTCATGGTTCATCATCTTCAACGCCACGGCACGGATCATCGTGCGCAGGTCTGCCCCTACCACATGTACCGAGTGGCCTGTCTTTTTGGCGTTATAAAGAAGGTCGTTATATCTTATTACCTTGTTGGCGTAATCTTCCAGTTGCTCTTGCACCCATCGGTTCGTTTTTCCTTTGAATGGCCCTTCCTCTACGGTCAGATCCAGTTTTTCTTCTTCTTTTTCAAGCCACGAGCCTTTGGTGGTGAGTGAGGCATCGGAGAGGAAACGAGTGGATTTGTACCATGGGTTGTAGTCGGAGAAATTGATGTTGCCCAATGGGTGGGTTTGTCCCGAAAGGGCTGGCATCAATTCGTCGGTTACTTTCTTGTAGGGGAAGAACCTTGCCTCGTCGCCCACCATTGCCGAGAAGGTGTAAGAGTTGGCCGAGGCTGTTTGCGAGAGCGAGATGAGCACCCATCCGGCACCATTGGCAAACCAGATATAGTTTTCGTAGCTCTTGGGCTTGAATATGCCCTCTCGTGCGTGTTTCGGAGGCCGTCCCCATCCAAAGTGTATGCCTTGCGTAAATCCAAACATACGCTCCATGGCCGCCATTGTGCCGGGGATGGTCTTGCCGAAGCCTTGCTGACGCGACACGGCCACCCATGCGCCGAGCATACCCGGCATGGAGTTGCTAACCGTCCATACGTAGGGAGCCACGTGGCCGTCGGTCTTACCCGTGCGTCGTGCGGCAACCACTCGCTCATCTTTGGCTCCCATGTATAGCGATTGTTGCTGAAACTTAGTAAGGTAAATGAGGTGTGCCTGTTGCATAGCTTTGAATTGTGTTTATCTCTTTTTGTTTGTTAGATGTCCCACATGCCATTTCTGACATGTTCGGCATCTATATGCCGTGTAGCCTTGCGCCTTTAGTTTGGGGTTCTGTTGCAGATACTCCCAGACTTCATCTTCTGTTTCGTAGGCAGCCTTCGCTTTCCACGAATGCTGCTTGCGTGTGTAGTGTTCCGGGTCTGGCTTGAAAGGAGGAACCTTGTTAAAGTACTTGTGTTTGCTGTTGCCCATGTATCGCTTAGCGTTGTGTGTTGTTTGTCTTAGAATAGTGTGAGTCGTGCTTGCTCCAACTTGATGCGCTTGCAAGCCTTGTCGTAGTATTCCTTGTTGATTTCAAAGCCGATGAAGTTGCGCTTCTCGCGGATGGCCGCAATAGCAGTTGTTCCGCTACCCATAAACGGGTCAAGAACGATGTCTCCTTCTTGGCTTGAATTGATGATATGTCTCTCAAAGAACGACAAAGGCTTTATTGTGGGATGTCCCCAAGTGTTCTTGTCGGTCGTGTTTAGGGGCGTAACGAAGTATGTTCCTTTCGTGGAAACATTTCCGTATATCTGTACGCCTTTTTCTCTAAAGAACAAACAATACTCTGTGTCGGTAATGTATTTGTTTCCACACGCAGGGATAGGATTTGTCTTGTGCCATGTGAGCAAATTCCAATAGCAGCCCTTACCTCGCACAAAGTAATCTAAGTAAATAGGTATTTGCTTTTGGCTGCACCACAAGTATATGTTTGTCTTTTTCAGCACTCTACAACACTCGTCAAGAATCTTTAAGTTGAATCCGTTCTTTATGTCTTCAAGTTCTTTTGCGTACCGCTTGTCTTCTTGTGCATAAATACCCCCCCCCAATATTGTCTAACAAGTATGGAGGGTCGGTCACTATTAACGAGACACTTGAATCCTGAATCTGTCTCATTCCTTCGAGACAATCCTCGTTGTATATCTTGTTTAGCTCTATCATTCCTTGTGTGGTTTATATGAAACTCATGTGGCTGCCTTAAAAGAACTTGATGGGCTGACAGTCGTCTATCAGTTTGCGCGTTGTTTTTGCACAATCGGCGACGCAAATCTCTACTGCATCACTGATAGCATCAATTTGCTCTTCGGTCATATTGTTGTATTTGTCACATACGTTGTTTATCACTTTGTAGAGCGATCCTTTTTCCAACGCTTCCATGTAGTTCACATACTCCTTGCAAGTCTTGCGCCGTGGTGCTTGCACCCAATGAATGAAGTCCTTCTTCCAGTCCTTCCATGTTTTGATTTTGATTACTATCATAGCGTTTACTTTTTGAATTGTTGTGTTGTTATATCGTCAAGTCTATGCCGAACACCTGCTCAAGAAAATCCTTCCAGTTGGGCTTTCCAAACAAAGAGTTGTTAGCCATTTGCCAATCCTTTTCAGAAGGATAGAATATGTCTCTTGCAAAATATTCGTAAGCGTTATCGTAGTGTTTTGCGGTCTTTGTGTGAGGATGCTCATCAAGAAAATGTTGAGCAGCCCGAATGTAGCATTTAACCATGCGTGGCCTTTCCTTGAAGAAAGCAAGACGTTGACGATTCGAGGCCAAAGGGCATCCCATGCAGCCAAGGCGTTTCTGTATATTGATTTGCCCCCCCCACTCCCATAATAGATAGGGGCAAGTTGAATCTTGCGGTCCATGATAAACACCAACACATCCTCGCTCGTCCAATCGAGGATAGGGTAGATGTGCTCCACATGGTTTTCCTCAGTCTTCTTACCGTACCAATGGCAAGCCGTTGGCTCGTTATACAATGTGTTGCGTTTTGCGCTTTCTTCTTTTCTTACGCCAATGATGCACTTGTCGAGAATCTTGTATTCTTTTAGCTCGCTGCAACAAAAGCGATTGAAGCGATTTGGGATCCCCTTTTGCGCAATGATTTGGAAGAAAGACCTTTTAGGCCGCCGTATCTCTACACCCATCCGCTTAACGTGGGCTATCGTGCCGGGTGGGTCGATGGTGGTGTTTTTGTAGATGGCCCGGTAGCGGATGCCTGCTTCCTTGGCGAGTTGCAAAATAACATCCGAGTCTTTGCCGCCCGAATAAGCCACCTCTATCTCTCCATCGTAGCCCTTTTGTACGCTTTGAAGCAGCCGAATGGAACGGTTGATTTTTGCTTGTAATTCTTTGGTTATCATGTTTGGATAATGTTGTTTTTTATTCTTCGTCTTCTTCTTGATTGATAGGATCCTTCCTGGTAGGGAAATCCATTTCCCGAGCTTGCTTCTTGTCGGGCTCGTCTGTGGCTGCTTCCATATACTCGAAGTAGTCGGGCTCCTCCTCTTTCTTCCCTCCAAACATTTCCTCATCCTCGATTTCTTGGAGGTCCTTGGTGGTAAGTCCGTATTTGCGTGCCATGCGGGCTTTCTCCTCATCGGTATAGTTGATGCGGTCGCGCTTCACTATGCTCACGTCCTGCGTGATGGAGATACGGCTCATGTCCGGCATTTCTTCGGTAGCGTCTCGCTCCTCGTCGAAATCCTTATACACCTTCGCCAAGGCTTCCATGCCTTTCGCTACGGCCCGATCGTTGTTTTGCTGCTTGCCTGTGCGAATGAGAAATTCGGCAGCACTAAGGAACATCGCCTTGTGGCGTGGGCTCTCGTCGGTCTGGAAGAACCTGATGAGGTGGTTGCACACCATTACATCGTTGTTGATTTCCGTCACGGTACGCGGGCAGATGTTCCCCTCATCGTCGATCGTGATCTTTAAGGCCAACACATAAGCCTGCGCCTCATGGTTGCCATGGGCAGCCTGGTTGAAATACATTTCATAGTCGCGCCGTGCGATGTTGCGGCACACGGTACGAGGGTCGATGTCGTTGTTTTGCACCCACCGCTTGTAAAACTCGGAGCACACCTGCATGCGGTAGCGTTGCTCCAACTTGGGGAACGCCGCTTCCATGCTTGTGCCATAGCTTAGCCATTTGTCGATGCGGGCAAGCGTATTTTCAGTAAGTCCTGACATATCATCATTTATTTCATTTCTCTTGGTAAAGTTACTTTGTTTTTCCTCCCCCATACGGACAATCCCTCCCCGCACCCCTCCTTGTTGATGTCCGTTTCCCCCTGTTTATTCTTCCTATATTTGCGCTATAAACAACAGGATAACAACAACACAAAATACTAACAACATGCAGAATCCATTTTACCTTTCGCGAGTAATCGCCGCTGTGCTCGGTTTGCTTTGGTGCCATATTGAGCCTTCCATCAATTTCATTACAGTTTGTTTTTTTGCCCTCATCATCGACTGCTACACGGCTTGGCGATGCAACCGGCGCATTTATGCCCGATACCGTGAGGCCATCAAGCGCAACCCCAAGTGCAAGATGGATGGCAAGTTACGCTCCAAGAAGATGGCAAAAATGGTGTGGACCTTCTCGGTGCTCATCATGTGCATCTGCCTCGCCTCGTATCTCGACCGTAACATCCTCGGCTACATGAACACCCACCTCGCCAACCAACTGACCGCTATGTATTGCTTGGTGCAATTTGTTTCTATCCTTGAGAATGAGAGCACGTGCAACGGGGCGGCGTGGGCTCGAGTGTTGCAGAAGATTGTGGCCGACAAGACCGAGCGCCATTTCAACGTGAAACTGAAAGACCTCATGAAAGAGGAAGAAGAAATGGAGGCTTCGGAAACAGCGGATGCCACGAAGGAATGAGCACTCGCCTTCGTGCAATTCGTAGTTCTTAAAGAAATAGCAGTATTATGACAATAAGCAATATCCTCGAACATTGGGCGAGCATCTATCGCCCTCTGTCGCATCATCCGGAGAGCGGACGCTTGGAAGACCAGAGCTTCTTTCGCATCCGCTATATCGACCTTGAGAATATTTTTTCCCGTAACGCAAACATCATCCACTCGCCCTGTATGCTCCAAAGCGTAATGACCACCGGCGAGCTTGTTGACGCACGCAAGGCGGTGGTCTCACATCAGGTGTGGTTCCTCGCCAAGGTGAAGGACACGCCCCAGACGCTTGGCCGCTATGATGGGGTGAAAATGGAACGAACGGCCAACGACCTCACCGACTATTGCAAGGATCTTATTGCGTGGCTTATCGAGGTGAAACGCACAGGTCGATGCCCTGTCACAAAGCGGTCGTTTGCCGATGATGCCGTGGTGATGGCCGAATTGCAAAGCATCGACATCAGCTCTATCTCCTTCGGTTTGGTAGGCGAGCTTTTTAATGGCCAATGGCTCGTGGTGGGCTTGGACTGGAAGAGCCTGCAACCTCTCTACAATTTCGATTGTGGGAGCAATGGCAAGTATATTGTGCCGAAGAAATCAGACGACAAAGAATAAAAAGAAAAGATTATGGCAAGACCTATCCAATCTCCAGCCTTTGATTTCCAAGATACCGCACGGTGGTATCTTGGTGATGTTTTGCGTCAGCTAAAAATCAATACTGAGACGCAATGTATCTATCCAAAGGAAATATATAGCGGGTTTAGAGCTGTAAATGCCGCTCGTGCAGCACGTGGCCAATGGTACGCCGAAGGAGTAGGTGTAAACTCTTTCCAGGGAAGGCTCGTCAACTCTACTCCTGAAGGATGGACTTACGAGTTTACCTATAACGACTATATGCGCTTCGTTGATATGGGTGTGGGTCTTGGCACCAAGTATAACGATGTGGATAGCGCACGGAAGGCCCACTATTCGAGGCGCTATGTTAAGTCGTGGAAACGCTTTGGTGCGGGTCGCTCCCAGCGCCCGGCCATTATGATGGAGCTTCGCCATCTGCAATCGCGCATGCAGAACTATCTTGTGGATTTTTATGGGTTCCAAGGTGAAACGGCAATTATCAAGGCTTTCGAGGATAATGAGATACATATTCCTCTCTAAAAATATAAAAACAACAGGATTATGGCAACACAGAAATTAGCAAAAGTAGTAATCACGGCCAATGCTTCTACCGCCAAGAAGGTATTGGAAGAGATTGATGCTCTTGTGGAAAAATATACTGCCGACATTCAGCAGCTGACTGCCGCAGGACAGGCCAACACTACTGAGTGTAAGCGGATGGAGAGTACGTTAAAGGCTCTCTCACAAGTGCAACGCGACAATATCGAGGACACCCAGCGCCTTGGTCAGGTGGTGCAAGACCTTACCAACACCAAGTTGCGTGACCTTCGCCGTGCGCTTGGCTCGGGCAAAGCGGCCCTCGCCAAACTCACGGGCTCGGATGAAGACTTGAAGAAAGCTGAACAGATCCGTGCTGAGATGAAGCAGGTGGGCGATGAGATCCGCCTTATTGAAGGCCAGTACGTTAAGATTGCTGAGGGCTTGGCCGATGTTGGGAATCAGTCTAACCAATGGCTCGACAAAGCCATCAAGCAGCAGCGTGACCTTGTGGACTCTCTGAAAAAGACGGATGAATCCTATTATCGGAACCTTGTCACCTTGAGGAAGTTGGAAAACGAGGAGGATAGACGCAAGAATCGGAGTAAGATGAGCGTGTACGATGCAGGTCGTTTAGTGGATAGCAGGAATGCTACGCCAGCGGAGCTTCGTCGAGCTAAAGCCGCGTTTATTGAGGCCCGAGACCGAGAACCGATAGGCAATTTGACAGAAATTGATCGTTATAACCGTTACCTTCAGGAGACAGAAAAGCAGTTGGAGGCCGTATCGGGCAAAGCGCAGAAAATATCAATGAGCTGGAAGCAGATGAGACAGGTGCTGTCTACGCCCGACAAAGCATCGGGTGAGGACATCAAACGCACGATGGAGGTTATTGCTCAGAAGATACAGCAGCTCCCTGCTGGCAGCAAGTATGTGGCTGACCTTCGCCGCCAATACTCCATGCTTGAACAGACGCTCAAAGGCACCCGCATGTCGCAGAGTGCTCTCAATGACATTCTCTCACGTAGCAAGCAGGGCAAGGCTTCCCTCGATGAGCTTCGCCGTGCCTATAAGCAATTGGAAGATGAGTTGAACCAAATCAATACCAAGAGCGAAGAGTTTGCCAAGAAGCAAAAATCAATGAAAGAGCTGAAGAAGAACATCGACGAGGTGACGGGTGCAGCAAATAAGCAGGGTGGAGCGTGGAACACAGCCTTAAAGAATCTCACGGCGTATGTGGGTTTGTTTTCTGTGTTTAATAAAGCGAAGGAATTTGTAACGTCTGCAATTAAGAAAATCCTCGATTACTCTGGCTCGCTTACGGATATTCGCAAATTAAGTGGCTTGGCGATGGAAGATGCAAATAAGCTCTCTACTGAGTTGGCGAAGATAGACACTCGTACAAGCGTTGAGGGTTTGGCCCAACTTGCTTATCAGGGAGCCAAACTGGGAATGGGTAAGTATGGCGTTGACGGAATGAAACAGTTTGTTGCTGCCGCCGACCAGATAAACGTGGCTATTGGCGAAGAGATGGGTGAAGAGGCTTTGCCGGCTCTTGCGAAAATGGTGGAGACAATGGGTCTTGTTCCAAAGATGGGTATAGAAAAGGCTATGCTCGCAACGGGTTCCGCTATGTTCAAATTGTCCTCTACTTCTACGGCCACATCAAGCAATATTGTAGAGTTCGCCAAGCGTTTGACAGGTGTGAGCCGCACGGCAGGAATAACAACGGACCAACTTCTTGCTCTTGGCTCTGCATCTGACTCTCTTTTCCTTATGCCAGAGGTTAGTGCAACGGCAATGTCTAAGTTTATTGTAGCGTTGCAGAAGAATCATAATCTTATAGAAAAAGACCTTGGCATCCAACAGGGCACTATTAAGAATATGTATGCCGCAGGCCATGCCATGGACGCTATTGTTATGGTGCTTGAAAAGATGCGCGACAAGGGCAACATGAATGCTCTCGGTAGTATCTTCAAAGACCTCGGTTCTGACGGTCAGCGCCTCGTTACCGCTATGGTTACGATGTCGAAGAATGTGGATGTCTTAAAAGACCATCTTTACGAATCGCAAGAAGCCTTTGAGGAAGCTACCGCTGTGACGGGAGAGTATGAAATGCAGCAGCAGTCGGCCATTGGTGTTCTTGAGCGAGCCAACAACCTTTGGGAAAAGGCTTTTGTCAATCCTGAAGGCGTGAATATGGTAAAGAGTATGGCCGAAACATGGTACTTTATGTCAGAGATGATGACGCAAAGCCCATTGTTCAAGGGTACTCTCTCGACTGCTTTGTCTATGTTTTTGCAAGTATTAAAGGCTGTCGTGGTCTTGCTTCCCGTAGCAATAAACTATCTCATTGCTATGGGCGTGTGGAAAACGGTTACCTTTTTGATTTCTATGTCTAAGGCAATATGGGATGTGGTTCGGGCACAGCAAGCGATGAATGCAGCCTGCAAGGTGAATCCGTATGTTGCGCTGGCTTCTGTTTTTGTTACTATCGCAGGTGTAATCTATGCTTACGCAAATCAGGCACGCGAGGCAGCGGCAGCCCAAGAGGAAGCTGCAAAGAAAGCTAATGCCTGGAAAGAAAAGTTGAAAGACGCAGAAAAACAGACGGATGATTTAACTCGAAAGTTGCATTCTTACAAGGTGGCTCTTGAAAAGGTTAATTTATCGCAAAAAGACAGGAATACTCAGATAGCTCGTTTCAATCGCGATTTTCGCCAATATATCTCAAAATTGGGCATCGAAATAAAAAGCGTTGACGACCTGCGCAAACATTATAGTGCGTTATCTTTGGAAATTCAGAGAGCTACGTATTACAGATTGCGAGAAGAAGCAAAGCAGGATGCTCTTCCGAATTTCCAAAAAGACCGTTTGAGCGCGGCAGATATGTTAAAGAAATATCTGCAAGCCAATGATGACAGGTATGGCGGTTTTTCCGTCAAGGATATTATTCGATGGTTTGCGAAGGGAGCTGATGCGAACGCGGCTTATAAGTATATGACCCTGGGTACTTTGAAACATACTATTATTGGAGGAAAAAGGGTTGATCTGAATGACGTAAAATTCGATTTCCGAACAGGAGAATATTCCTTTAACCATAAAGGAAAATATGGCCCTTCTACAGGAAGAGACAAGACTCTCCTTGACCGACTTCATTATCTTTATAATGCCACGATGCGAGAGTCGATTAAGGAGAAAGAAATTGATGATTATTTCAGCCCATTTGTCCCCAAAGATTATACACCTTGGGTAGAAGACTCTCCCGGCACCCTCGAAAACGACGCATCCGATAAGGATGCCATTCGTCAGGCCAAGCAAGACAAACGTGACCGTGAACGCTCTTGGCGTGAGGAGTTGAAGCAGAAGCAAGACGAGGCGAATGCCATCATGGATAACGTGCGCAATTTCTATGAGCGCCAAATCAACGCTAAGATGCATGAGGCTATCGGCCTTGGAATGGACGAGACTGAGCAAAACCTGTTTGTGGAGCCTGTGAAACGTCGCATGAATCAGGCGCTTGAGCAGGTGCGCCTCGCTATTGCCGGGCAGGCGAATACGTGGGAGCAATTCAAACTCACCATGAAGGATGACCTGATAGAACAGACGGATGAGATGGGTGTGAACCTGTCGGAAGGTTTGTTGAAAGGCATTACTTCCAACAATATTGATGCGCTTCGGGCCAAGCTCAACGAGTTGGGCAATAGCCTTAAACGGCCTCTCAATTCCATCCTCGCGGAGGTGCTTGCCAAAGCCACGAAGAGCGCGCAGGATAACCTCACGCTTGAATCGAAACAGAAAGAAGCCCGTCGCAAGGCTATCATGGAACACGATTACACGGGAGTGGTGCAACAGAGCTCTTATGATGCCTTCAATACGCTCGGATATGCCAATCCTACTGCCGTGGAGGTGAAGAATAAGGCCGACTTTGACAAACGAAAGGAAAACATCATCGCTATGTTTGAGAAAGCCCGCAAAGAGATTGCTTCCGTATTCGACATTGATGTAAGTAACGAGGAGGGTAGGGGAATGCTTATGAAGCTCTTGCTTGGAGATGATCCCGATGGGCTTGGAAAGCGCATCTCTGAAACGCTCGGCACAAGCGCAGCCGAATGGGAGGCTTTCTATCAGAAATTGATTCAGTATAACGACGAGTACGAGTCGGCCAGCAAGAAGGGCGACGACGAGCGCAAGAAGTTGAACGATTATGGTTGGTCGAATACAGATTTTTATAAGGATTACCAGGAGGCTTTGCCTGGTGCTGAACAGGAGGTGGCCATTAAGGGCAGTTATCGAAATGCCGGTCAGCGTATGGGCATGGAATCCGTATCGGCATCTGACCCCGAGCTTGAATTATTGAAGGCTCGTATGGAGTTTGCCGAGCGATATTATAAATTCATCGAAGAGCACAATGCCACCGAGCAGCAGCTTGCTGATGCCCGAAAGTCAATCATGGCAGAACAGGCAAATTATGCCAAGAAACTCACGGGAGATATGTTTGAGCAATACAACTCACTCCTTTCTTTCATGGGTCCGTTGCAAACCTTTGGCGAGTCGGTAGGCGATGCCTTTGCCACTATGACCGAGAGTGCATCTGAGGGGCGCAAGGCGTTGAGGTCCGCTTTGAAGCAAATGATAAAAGCGTTTGCCACCAACACTCTTCAGATGATTAGCCAACAACAAATTGACCGTGCGCAGACCACCGCACATTACACACAGTTGCTTCTCATGCAGCAGGCGTTTGGCACGGCAAAGGTGACAGGCGAAACGGCAACGGGTGTAGCCATGCTTGCAGCAAAGAGCGCAAACAACCAGTCTGAGGAACAGATGGAGCTTATTCACCAGCAGGTGATGGCATCCCTTCGTTCTGCAGGAATCTTCGGTTGGTGTGTCAGCACCCTTGGACCTATTGCCGGTCCCATCGCCTATAGTGCAATGATGGCAATCCTCATGGGCTTGCTAAATTTCGCTATCAGCAAGATCGGAGGTAATAGTAAGGCAGACAACAACTCTAAATCCTCAAATTTCAAGGTAACGTCGGGCATGCTCACTTACGACTCGGGCAATGTGCAAGACCTTCATCCTTTTGTCGGCAACGATGGCAACCTGTATTGGGCAGCCGAGGACGACAAGACCCATAAGGGCGTGTCGCTCCTTACACAACCCACCGCCACCACCATCAACGGCCAACCGTCGTTGGTGGCCGAGAATGGGCCGGAGCTCGTCATAGGTCGTGAGACCACTAAGGCCATGATGATGAACAACCCAGAGCTCCTGAAGGCTCTCGTCAACTACGACCGCAACTATTCGGGACGCCGGACTTATGATGCAGGCAATGTGGGCGAGTCGTCGGCCACAATCGCTTCTGGAGCGTCTGCTTCTAACGATGTGGGCGTTTCCCAAGCCGATACCAATATCGCGCTTCTGCAAGCCATCAGCACGCTCATGCAACGCCTAAACGAGCCCATCGAGGCACGTATCGACATGTATGGCCGCGGAAACCTCTACGAAAGCATGACGAAGGCCAACCGTTTCATGAAGCGCAAATAGCGTTTTGCCTTGCCGCAGCTCTTGCGAATGGCAAATCATTTATCAGGCCGTCTCACCGTAAGGTGTGGCGGCCTTCTCTGTTTCTTTGTGGGGGCGTTTGCCTATCCTCCTGCTCGCCGAACAATAAACTTGCTCCCCCAAAAGTCAAAAGCGTAAAAATCGCGTAACTTACTCATTTTCACGAACATAACGTAGTTTTTCTCTATCAGGAGTTCAGGAATCCCCCCGTTTGCTCCACTACTATATCGAAATATCGCCAATTCTTTCTCCTTACCCATTTCTAAAATCCCCGACCCTAACGAGAAAGTTAGTAGCATTAACGCCTATGGCGTAAATAATTGATACTAAGGTGTTTGTAAGTGAGATAAATGGCAAAAAGAGGGCGTGAAAGGGCGTAAAAATCACCTATTCTACTATATTCTTCTTTCTTTTTTTATTCTTTTCTCACGTAATATTATTAAAAAAAATCCCCATTTATAAACTTTTGATAGGTAAGATGCGGAAAATCAGAAAGTTAAATGGCTTTTTGAAAAATTCAAAGGGAGGTCAGGAGGTGGATTCCCCATGGACTTTGATAGGAGTTTTAGAATTTATGGACTTTTCGATTTTCGATGATTTTTGGATTTATGGACTTTTCGAGTCCTCTTTGAACATTTCGTGGGCCAAAAGTTCAAAAATGGATTTAGGCCCTCAAATCGAATTTAGAAGTGATAACAAACCTTAAAAAGAGAGTTTCAAATTTGAAAAATGCAATTAAAACTTGCGTAAACCGATATTAAATATTAAATTTGCAACAATCAATCGTAAGTAAGATATATGTTTGAGGAGATTTGCTCAGTATATGAAAAGGCTACCGACGCTTATGGTCGTTTCGTAGATCATGAAACAGGTGAGTGCATCCAGCAGATGACCATCCGTGATTTCTGCTTGACGGACCGATGGAAGCCGTATGTGCAGCGCCTTCGCGCCATGCGCCAGGAGTTTGGCAGCAAGGCGAAGCAGATGCCCGAATATATCGAGACCAAGAAGATGTTGCCGGGAGCCACCCTTAGTGGCCTGTTCTCCTTATATGAGGATGAGAGCCTTACGCACCCAGGGCAACGTGTGATGGTGAGCCGCCGTGAGAGCCACCTGAAGCAGCATACGGGTTGGCTGGCCATCGACATCGACTTGGCCGACAACGCCCACCTGAGCAATTTTGAAAACATACGCATGGTGTGCAAATTCCGTCCTGAGATAGGCTTGCTTATGCGCTCGTGCTCGGGCAGCGGATATTTTGGTTTGATTAGGCTGGCCTATCCCGACCGCCATAAGGACCAATTCAGGGCGCTGCTCTTAGAGTACCGCTCATTAGGCATAAGCCTTGATAAAGCCTGCTCTAACATCGGGCGTGTGCGTTTCGCATCTTGGGATGATCCAGAGCATATCTATATCAACGAGAATGTGGTGCCATACAAAGGTGTTGCTGATATGGTGGTGATGCCATTGCCTAAATCGGTTGTTGAAGTTCAGGAATGTTTCAAGGATTACCATTCTGTTCGGCAGCCGGGAAAGATTGGTTATTGGCGTGACGACACGCCCATCATCGTGCTGCGCAAGGCGCGAGTGCTTGTGCGCAAGATCGAGGCCAAGGGCGTGAATGTTTGTGGTGGCCATGGAGAATATGATATTTGGCTAAAATGCGGAATGTCGTTACATAGTATTGACCCTCATGAAGGTTACGACATGTGGAAGCGTGTATCACGTTTTCGTCCGCCGGATGCCAACCATGGGCACCGTGAGTCGGATTTTCTAAAGCCTTGGCGTAGTTTTGCTTCCTACAGCAGAGTAACACCAAACACTTTCTTCGCATTTTGTAAAGATGCGGGTGTGACGCTCACCAAGGAGGAAATGTTGGAAATTTATAGTTAATCGGTTCTTATGCCGAATGTTCTAAAACCATTATTTATGAAACTGATAACCATTACAGGCCCGAGCGGAGCGGGAAAGGACACCTTGGCTCAGAGGTTGTCGCGGTTAACCAATACTCCCGTGTTGTGCTCCTTTACCACGCGCCCCATGCGTGAGGGAGAGGAAAATGGTAGAGAGCATTATTTTGTGCCATCTTGTGTTGTGCCCAGAAAGAATATGTTGGCATATTTTTTGGCATATAGGCAATATGGTGGTTACGAGTATTTTCTTACCCTCGACCAACTTCGAGCTGTTGCAAAGTGTGCGCCTCGTGCCATTTATGTGGTCGATGCGGAATCGTTGGTGAAAATGACCAGTCGTTTTCCTAACCTCGACATCTTCAGCATCTATATCTCAGCTTCTAAGGAAACGCGCCTTGCGCGTGGTGTGTCGGAAGAACGCATCAAGCGTGACGAAGCGGTTGCCGACATCACGTTTTCTTACGACTATGTGTATGAGAACAACGACGACAGCTCTGATGCTTTCATGGATTTGGTGGATATTGTGAGAAATCTTTAAGCAAGAAATATGTTTTATCTGTTAAACAATAAACTAAAGACTACAAGTTATGAGATTGACAAAACCGTGTGTCACTTGGTGGCCGCAGAGGAACGCCATCGAGCATATTGCCAAGGTAGGCCGTATATGCTACAAAAGTGAGGGGAAGAAGCCGCCGAAGGATGCCGATGAGAATGAGCGTGCAGCCTTTATTCGTGCTCGTGATGATGAAAGGTGCAAGGCGTTTTGGAAATCGGGTCATCGCTCGATGTTCCGTCACGGTACGGCCTATTTCTATGCGAGGAACGATTGCTCACTCCCCAGTTTCTTATGGTCGTTTTTTACGGCTTCTCCATTCATCGACTATGTTTCCAAAGGGCATAAGGTGTGGATCTCCACCAATATGCAATACCTTTATGAGCATGTGGCCATCAAAGATACGCTTGAACCTTATGGCGTAAGTGAGGACGAGTTTGTTGAGCTGGCCTTGAAGCAGGATTTTTTTGAGCCTTTGCGATTGCTGCGCATGACCTTTGTGGTGAAAACCCAGATCAGCACATCGCGCGAGCTCAATCGCACGTCGCCCAATAGCATCGCTGAGCAGAGCACACGCTATTGCAATCTTCAGAAGGCCGGAGGCGTACAGATAGCACAGCCCTGTTGGTATGAGGGCGGTTCTTGGTGGCAGCGTTTCCTGTTTTGGCTTCCCTGTCAGGTGGCCGACTGGTCATATCGCTTGTTGCTTCGCTCGGGCATGAAACCACAGGACGCTCGGGGCGTGCTGCCGCTCGACACCTATACCGTGGTGGCCTATACCTACAGCATCGAGGAATGGAAGGCCATCATCGACTTGCGTTATCGTGGCACCACGGGCACGCCCCATCCCAATGCCAAACTTGTGGTGGGAGAGATACGCGCCTGCATTAACCGGCGTTTGAAAGAAATTCATAAGAATCTTACAGTATAACAATTATGGAAAATCTCACTTTGAACGAATATCAGGAAAAGGCAATGGTAACTTGCCTGCCTGAGAGTAGAAACCTGCTTTACATGCTTACCAACCTAACCGGAGAGGTTGGCGAGCTTAACAGCAAGGTGGCCAAGGATGTGCGCAAGGGCAAGTTGCACATTTCCACCACCGAGCGCACCACCGATGGGAAGATCCTTCATGTGCATTCGTGGAACAATAGCGACGAGGAGCGCCGTTTGGTCTTGTCGGAAATGGGAGACATATTGTGGATGCTTGCCGGACTTGCCGAGGTGATGGGCGTAACCCTTCAAGACCTTGCCGAGGAGAACCTTGCTAAGTTGGCCTCCAGGCAGCAACGCCACGTCATCGATGGCAATGGCGACGAAAGATAGACTTAATGGCCCTTATGATAAATAGGCGAGATTATGGCAAAGCAAAATTCTTATTCTGAGCGGGTGGCCGACATCATGCGCCGCCCCACGGTTTATGTGTTCAACTTCAAGGATGTGCCCATCGAGAAATACGGTCAGGCGCTAAGGGTGCTTTTTAACGACCCTGATTTCTCGGAGGCCGTAGAGAAGCGCAACCGCTTGGTGAAATCGTCCGACCGTTTGCGTCGTGGTTCCAGCGAGTTAGCCAACATGATGCGTACCATTCAGCAGTACGACCGTCGTTTGGCCGACACGCTCTATGCCGCATTCGTGCAGGCCAACCTCCATTCGGATGAGGAGTTGCAGTTTATGTCGTTCACTACGTTGTTGAAATTCTACGTCGATTATTGTCGCCCAGGAACCAAGGAGAAGGTCGATAGTTTGGTGGCCAACCTCGACAAACTTACTTTTTTGTCGGACATGCTCGAAAGTCTTGTTACCGACATCAAGGCCGATATGCGCGAGGTGTTCGATGGCAATCAGGAGTTCTCCCAGTTTGATGCAGTGTCGCAGGTGCTTACGCAGCTACGTGGCTTCTTCTCCAATGTGAGGTCGAAGGATGCCAGCTCTCCCGATGCTGAACTCTACATGGAGTATGCCGACTCGATCAACGATTATCTTGGTAAGCGTTTGAAGACCTATTCAGAGAAATACCACAAGCTGCACCCGGCACCCAAAGGCCATACGGCGCAGGAAATGATAGATGGCCTCTGTCAGTTTTTCGGAAAGGGTCCCACGTTCGACGAGTCGTGCCTGAAGCGCACAGATACGGGCGGATGGTATATCGACATCCTTTCGGTATTGCCCCGGCTCGACAGGGATATGGTGGCGAAGATCGACAAGCATGTAAAACGTGACAAGCGGAACGATACGACCGATGCCCTGATGAAGTATTGCTTCGATGCCACCGATGTTATCATGGCCCAATACGTACCACAAAAATAGTCCTTTTGCCGTTATGCCCAACATTTATCTTCGTCTGCCTTATAGCCGTTGCCAGTTTTTCAGGCATCGTGATCCTAAGCATGTGTTGGAAAAGCATGAGCCCTTGGTGTTCAACATGTATATGCCTGAGCACGTGGCTATGTTGTGCTCGCTCACCAACGCCCAGTCGCTTACCCATCGTGTCAACTCGCAATGTTTCTCCCACCAGCAATGGCGCAACATGCTCTCTGGGCGCAGCCCCTTGGGTGGGAATGTCATCATCCGCCGTGACAGCAACGAATACCTTACCTTTGCGGAGGTGCAGCAGTTGAGCGGCAGGGTGGAATACAACAAGAGCGAGAACGAAGACTACCTTTGCATCAAATTGCCTAATGAGGTCGAGGTGGTTGATGTGGTCCGCCCGGTAACATCATCATGGAACCTCGACACCCACGGAATACGAAAGATGGTGGTTCTTCTCAACAACGCCTTCAAGCGCAGCTTGGTCGAATGGGCGTTGTCAACGTTCGACTTTTGCACCTCGAATGGCAAGGTGGTGTGCCGTTGCCAAACGGCTATGCTTGAGCGTTATCTCATGCGCTATGGCATAGAGCCCACTTGGCATGAGAAGGATAACCTGCGGCGCATCATCGACCGATGGCTTCGCACCGAGCATAGCTATTTCAAGGCGTATTCGTGTGTTGACATGCAATATGTGGATGACAACGAAGCCCAATACCCTATTGGAGAAGTGCAATGGTTATAGAAATTTTTGTTACTGATTGTTAATGCGGTTTCTAAAATATGTTAAAATATAAACTTTATTTTTCTTTGATATGAATAAACCTGATAATTGTAGAGAAATATTTTTGGATGGTATAACCGATGTGGTTGTTTCCGATTTGGAAAGTCTGAACATATCGGTGCCTTGGCAGGTTCCGCAGGTGTTGGAGTTGGAGCATGTCACCATTCCGTCTAATCCTCCCTTGCATATCGCCACAAGCGGAGACCATTTTGTGGTGGCCGATAGCATTACAGCCAAGAGCTCGGTCGATATGACAGGGAGTTTGCACGTTTACTCCTTTGATATAAGTGCCAATATTATTGAAGGAAACGATAATGTGCGGGAGGTTTGTAAGAATATGCGCCTAAAGGACCATGTGGTTCTCCTTCGCAAGGCCGATGGCTCTTACGTGTTGTGCTACACGCTCCCCAGCACATTTTCCATTTCGTCTACCGCAACGATGGAACGTGGCCGTTCCAGCCGCACCATTACCATCAAGACGAAGGCTTTGTCTGATTTCATAAACATTCAGACCTCATAAAACATCTTCTTTTAATATATTACGAATGATCTTGCATAGCGCCGCTGTCCGTGAGGATGGTGGCGTTTTTTTGTCCGTTTGTGTGCGCGTGGTATTTCTACCTTTGCTTACAGTAAATGCAACAGGTAAACTGATTGTATTCAGGATAACATAACACAAACACATTTTTACTAATGAAAGGCTTATTTGAAATACTTACCGAAAAAAAGTGGATGATCAGTCCCGACTTCGTGCATGGTATTCGCAAGTCGCTTGAGCACAACCTAAACACTCATGCGGCCTTCAGCAAGCCGGAGAAGACTTGTGGATATGTGAGCATTGCCAAAGAAGACGGTTCTGTTTTCTATCCCGAGGAATACCAGATTTCCGAGGATGGAAAGAAGGTGAGAGGCCAATGGGCTCTACCCCTCCCTGCTGATGACGAGGACGCACAGAACTTCCCGTTTGTTTCGGTTCTTACCGTCGATGGCCCCATTACTCGTAATGGTGGAGCATGTTCTTACGGCTCCATCGACCATCGCGATATGATGATGCGAGCAGCCAACCATCCCCTTTGCCGTGGTCATGTATTCATCATCAACACCCCTGGCGGCTCGTCATGGGCCAAGAACGATTATGAGCAGGCCATTCAGTATGCTCACTCCAAGGGGCAGCCGGTTATCGCTTTTGTGGATGGCCTGTGCGCTTCTGCCGGAATGTACCTTGCTGCGCTTTGCGACGAGCGCTACTATATGCATCCCAAGAATGAGGTTGGCTGCATAGGCGTTATGGCTGCTTTTTATACCGAGGCCGACGGAAGCACCAACAAATTCACCAACGAGACTTACCATGAGCTTTACGACCCCGAGTCGTTCGACAAGAATAAGGCTTATCGCGACATTGCCAACAATGACGATGACAAGGAGCTTATCAAGGTACTTGCCGAACTTGGCGTTGAGTTTCGTGCCGACGTGAAGAAGGCTTGCCCAAAGGCTACCGATGAGCATCTTCATGGTAAGTTGTTCTACACCGAGGACGTAACAGGCATTCTTGTGGATGGCCAGTCAACCTTCATGGAGGTGGTGCAGCGTGCCTTTGCCCTGTATGATGGCCGTGAGCAATCCATCAATCGTGAGGAGCCTGTTGAGCCCAACCCCGGCAAGGACCCTCAGAACGAGCCCGAAGCTACCAACACAAACACCAATATCAATATGGAGAATTATCCTCTTATTTGCTCTGCTTGCGGATTGCAGGCTGGCGAGATTGCCGTAACGGAAGAGGGCGCGTATATGAACGCCTCGCTTCTCGACTCTCTTGAAGCCCACATGAAGAAAGCCGAGCAGAAGGCCACCACGGCAGAGACTACCCTTGCGGAATTGCAGGGTAAGTTTGACGATGTTTCTGCCCAATTAACCGCAGCCAACGAAGCCAAGGAAGTCGCGGAGAACGCACTCGCCGAAGCCAAGGAGGCTCACAGTAAAGAACTTGCCGACTTGAACGCCCAGCATGCCGAGGCCGTGGCCAAGAAGGACGAGGAAATTGCAAACCTTACGACCGCAAAGGCCGAGGCCGACAGCAATCTTTTGAACGCCCAGGAGGAGCTTGCTACCGCCAATCAGGCCATTGCCGACAAGCAGGCTCAGATCGCCGATCTCACTAACGAGGCTGGCGAAGAGCAGAACGTTGGTGCCGCTCCCGAGAACAATGGCGAGGGAGTAAAGGTAAAGACTTTGCGCACCTTCGACCCCAGTCCGTACAAGACCAATGCCGAGCGCAAAGCAGCCTTTGAGCGTTTCATGCGTGGTGAGGAGTAACAAGGGGTAACACCCGATGTTTCTTTTCAAAGAAAAAAATTAACAACAACACAAACACAAAAGATTTTTATGGCAACAAATCCCAAAAATTTCATCGGCATTGATGCGCTTCAGCACGTGGCCGAGCAGGTAAGTAAGGAAATCTTTATGGGTCCTGGTTATACTGATGCAGGAGAGATGGACCGCCTTGGTATTGACATCGTAACAGGTGCGCAATTCAAGCGCACGTTCCACATCCTTTTGCGCAAGGGTGGCACGACCCGTCGTAAAGATGTTCATACCAAGGTGGAAAGTGAGGTAGGTTTCCTCAAGGAGCGCACGTTGACCGTGAAGCTCGCATGGGACCACTTCACCGACAACATCGACAAGTATTGCGAGACGGTATTTGGTACGGACGCACAGGGTCAGTACCCTCTTTCTACCGCAGCAACCGAGGCTGTTCTTCGCAACTATGCCGACAACCTTACCGCTAACTTGTGGAATGGCAACATCGACCTCGACAAGGGTGGCGAGAACGTTCCGGCCCGCGATCAGGCTATGGCTCTCTACGATGGCTTCCATACTTGTGTGAAGCACGACATCGAGGATGGCCTTATCTCGGAGGCTAACGGTAACCTCGTTCCTTGTGAGGCTATTACGGAGCCTTCCGACAACAACGATTCGTCGCCCTACGACAACTTCGTTAAGTGGCACAGAAAGTGGGATGAGCGCCTTCGCAAGCAGAAGGTTCTTGTTTACATGTCGGAGACCACGGCAGCCAACATCGCGGCTGGTTATGCCAACAAGTATCATGGCAACTTCAAGGTGGAGTATGAGGCAGGTGGCAACTACAAGCTCCCCGGCCTTTCAAAGGTGACGCTCTGCCCTGTTGCTGACTTCGGCGAAGGCGACCTCATGTATGCCACCGTTGAAAAGAACTTTGCTTACGGTGTTGACACCCTGAGCAATCAGACTTACGTTGGCGTGAAGGTCGGCACGGACGACGACATGCGCGACATCCAGTTCCAGATTCAGTCAATCCAGGGGGCTGGCATCAAGAATCCGTTTAAGTATGCCTTCTGCATGTCAGACGGAAACCTCGCTTCTACAGAGTTCGTCGCAGGCGATTTCGACAATACCAACCTCGTGGTTACTATTGTCGGAACAGACGGTCAAAAGCCTGATGGTTCGGTTAAGGTGAACAACGTGCCTTACACTAAGCCTATCGAGACTACCATTAACCAGGTTCTCGCCTTCGAGGCCGTTGATGGCACCAACTACAAGTTCGTGAACTGGAGCAACGGCTCTACCGAGAAGAAGATCCAGTTGGTCGCTACTGGCATGAACATGGGTCTGGTCGCCTTCTTCAAGAAGGGCAGCTAATCCCCGCATGACGGTTTCAACTCTATAAATCCCCGGCGGCTACCGTCTGACCTGACGGAATGCGGTGGCCGCCAATCTTTTGAGATACAACAACATTAACAACACGAAAAATCATAAGAATATGGCAGTAACAGCAACATGTCCTGAACTCAAGGACATCCTCGCAGTCAATGAATGCTTGGAGAATTTTGGTGGTCTTGGCGTAAATGTTTATATCTTTTTGAGAGGTGACCTCAAGACACCCTTGAAGGCAGAAAAAAACACTTATGCCACCCTGAGCTCTGAGTCTTTCAACACAGGTAAGGGTCTCTATAAGTTCGAGTGCAAGGAGAGCAGCCAGGGACACACCTTCGAGTCGCTTGGTCGTCGAAACGGCTTCAAGCAGACGCTTGACTTTGTGCTCGAAAGTGTTAACGCCGAATCGGCAGAGGTGGCTCGTGCCTTGAACAACCTCGATTGCGGTTACATCATCCAGGACGGCGAAAAGAGTATCATCGTTTACGACGCTCAGCACAAGTTTGAGTATGCTGAGGGTGGTATCAAGGGTGATACCGGTAAGACTCCCTCTGATGACCGTAACGTTGCGTTTAGCGGCACCCTCCAGCCTTGCGCTTTTGGTCGCTATGAGATCCCGGAGCCTGAAGGCGGTTGGGACTCTCTCCTCGCATCAAAAAAAGCGTAAGCGATATTGAAACTCAGAGCGAAAGCAATATCGCTACCCAAGAGCTCAATGATGCCCAGCCTGCTTTCTTCAGCGAAAGCGAGGAGGAAGATACGGCAACAGCAACAAAGAGAAAGAAATAATCGCTCCCAATCAATTTTTGCGGGTCATAGGTTCGTCCCCATATCAACCCTTTTTATAAGGATTTTGGTATGGGGATTTTTCGTGGAATGAGGATTAGCGTTTTGAAATTTTAATTTTAGAATTAGCTTTTTTCATTCAATAAAATAATAAAATTGCTCTATTGTTTCTAATTTTGCAATTAGAAACTACATTTCCATAGAATAATGGAAACATAGACCGACTAAAAATCTTTTTATATGGAGCTACGTCATTTACGTTCTTTTGTCTTTGTGGCCGAAACAAAATCGTTTAGTATTGCGGCCTCCCGATGTTGCGTAACGCAATCGGCAGTAAGTCAGCATGTCCGACTTTTGGAGGATGAGCTGGGGTGTAAGTTGCTCATCCGTACATCCCACGGCATCATGCTTACGGAAAGTGGGGAGGCTTTGTTGCCTCGTGCGAAAGAGATATTGAAGCAGACCGACGATTGCAAGGAGCAGATTTATGCGCTCAATAATTGCATGACCGGTGAATTGCGTATTGGCGTAGGATCGTTTATTGCGCCATATATCCGCATGGCCGCACTCATCTTCATGGAGCGTTACCCTAATGTGCGCATCAATGCCGATTTCACGAAGGCGCACATCCTGAACCAATCGCTTCGGGCACACATGTTAGACCTTGCATTCACCATGAATATGGCTTATAGTCACGAGGGCATCGAGTCGCAGCCGTGCATACCTTTTAACGTGTATGCCATCATGCGCGACACCCATCCTCTTGCGGAGCTGAAAAAGGTTTCGTATGAGGACCTTTTGAAACATCCCATCATCATGCCCGATGTAGGAGAGCGTGTGTTTGAGACCTGCCAACAATACATAGAACGTGACTTACACAAGTTGAACATCAAGTGCATTATCAGCGACCCGGACGAAGCACTTGCCTCGGTGGAAGAAACCAAGTATGTTACGTTCATGCCCAAATTATATTTGCGCAATCATCCTACGCTTGTGGCACGCCCTATTGTCGGTTTGGAACAGCAGTTGATGAGTAATGCTCATTGGATGAGGGATGTTCCAAAAAAGCGTGCTGCACAATTATTCATGGATATAATGAAGGAAGAAGTGGTGCCCTACATATCGCTTGCAGAAGAATCGAGGGGTACGTTTACCCCCCCCGTTAGACATTAGATTTTCTGATAACACACGAGCCTCGCGTTAACAACGTGAGGCTTTTTTATGTCATTATTAGCTACGTTTATATGTTATTCTTGCGAAAGAACACTTAATGGAAACACCAAAATATTTCACACACGTCACCTTACCTTTGCGCTAAGTTCGATATTGAACGAAATCAACCAAACACAAAAACATTATGCAGATTAAGACAAACGATGGCAACTTTGATGTTGCCAGCAAGGGACTGGGCAATACGGCCTTGGGTCTCGGCATCGCAGGATTGGCAACCAGCTTGCTTGGTGGTGGCGTGTCGCTCATGGGAATGGGAAGGAACAATGGCATGACCGCCAACCCTTCCGACCCTGACGCGCGTTTCGTGACCAAGAGCGAGACCAATCTTATTCAGGAGAATAGCACGCTCAAGACCGAGCTGGCTATCCAGAAGAGTGAGAACTATACCGACAAGAAGCTCGTGGAGGTAACAACCTACCTCGATGCCAAGGTGCGCCGACTGGAAGACAAGGTGGACGCTAACAAGGATGCGCAACAGGCCGTCAACGCACAACAGATGGCCTACAACGCCGCCGCCAACGCAAGCATCGACGTGCTGAAGTCACAGGTGGCCTCGTTGTCGAGCGTAACCAAGCTGTTCATTCCCTCAACCAACGTATGCCAGACGGGTTGCGGTTGCGGATGCACCTGTAACCAGTAAGCAGTAGTTGGGTGTTGTAATCCAATCGAAAGAATATGGAATACAAAAACTCTCAGATCTTAGCGGCTGTCGTGTCCGAATGGGCACGACCCGCCATTTCGCAGATAACCGCCGGCAACCTGATGCGCCTGCCTATGTTGCAATCGCTACAGGCCACTATTGGCTCTTTGGGGCTTGTGAGTGGCAACTATGCCATTCAGAAAGACATCGAACCGCTCATTCAACCTATCATCAACTCGCTCGTAACGCCAATGCTCGCTAAATACTTTGGGCAGATTCCCGAAGAGAGCATTCCAAAGATGGCGCACGACGTGGTGGAGAACATGCGGAGCAACGGCTCGTTAACGGTTCTTGAAGGTATGGTGACGTTTGAGGAGGAAGACCTTGAAGAATTGGCCGATCTTCTTCAGAAGAACCTGCCAGTCGGGAAAGATGAAGGTTATCAAGTGAAACGTTAACATTTAACAACCCAAGCGGCGGCAAGCATCGTCGCTATAATAAAACAGAAACACAAGTATGAACAAACGTACCATTCCGGCCATTATCACGGCCACACTCGCGGTAGGCGCAACCGCCGCCGCCCCTTATTATGATGTCAACATTACCCAGCAGCTATGCACACCGGCTTGCGTGGACGAAACGCCCGTGTTCGCTCCTCAGTTTACGGTGAAGAGCATCGCCAATGTGGGCACCTCCCAGTACATCATCGTCATCCATGTGGAAGGCGTGGTGAGCTACATTCCTTGCAATTGCGGCTCATGCTGCACACGCTCGCAGGTGGTCTCGCAAGACTTTACCATCCCTGTGTTTAGCGCCACCGCCATCAACTCGGTTACGTTGGCGGCAGGACCCGCCCAGAACGGCATCGCACGCATTTCGTGCTGCAACTGTTCCAAGACCTTTGTGTCAGACAGTCCCGTGACGTTAACCCTCGCAACGGCATAACCGATGATTCTACTGATAGCTCTATCCACCATGGTAGCCGCCACGCTTGCCCAACACTTAGGACTGGCCGAAGCAATCGCCCGTGTCGTTGACAAGGTAGCTTCGTGCGCCCAATGTTTCACCTTTTGGTGTACGATGTCGGCCTTGCTCTATCTCGGCTATAACGTGTATCTTTCGGCATTGGCGGCTATTGTGGTGGCCTATCTGTCAAACTGGTTTGTGTTGTTGTTAGTTTTCCTTCAACGAATATTCACGCAGCTATATGAAAAAACAAGAAACGAAAAAGAAGGGGAAGATAGCTGAAAGCGAACAGGAGGGCTCGCCACAGAACCTGTTCTTGTTTCCTACGCTATATGTTTCCGGCAAAAAGTTGTTGCCTATCATCCCACATTTTCGGGGCGTTTGCCCTAATTGTTAAACCCTAAAACGTAGAAGAATGATGAATTACAAACAAATGATAGAACAGGCCCGTGCGCACGGCATGGCCACCGAGAAGAAGATGTGGGCGGCCATTGAGACGCTTTCCGCCGACCTTCTCGTATTGGAGCAGACCGACCCCAAACTTTATTGGCATATTCTTCGTCATCAGCATTCTGTGCTTTATGGTCGCCACTATTCGGAGAAGATGGCCAATCACGATGTTGCCGCTCTCGTTTATAGCGGCATGTACGACGAGGAGGGCATGCCTACGGCCTCTGGGATGCATTGGACGCGTGCCAAGGTTGACGAGCTGACCAAAGACATGAAATTCCATGCGAATGTTAATGCGTGGGATAAGTTTGTGGCTTTCAACTCCATGTATGCCGACCTATGCGCCAGCATGGGCGAGGACGACATCATCAAGGCTGCTTACGCTTTTTATTTTTGCGACGACGATTGGCAACCGTGCGAGAACGATTGCACGAAGATCTGGGACTATAATGCCCTGCACGCCACGCTCTAAAGTTTTTGAATCTTCTTTTCTGAAGCCACTTTGCGCAAATACCATGATCCGCAGAGTGGCTTCCACCGTATAGGTATGTCCGTAGCGTTTGAGGGACAATATTTAATTTTGTATCAGTCAAAATTCAAAATTCAGACGACATGGCACAACTTGAACCTTTAGCCCAATTCATCCTTTCGTTTGAGGGAGGATTCGTTAATAGCAAAAATGATCGTGGTGGAGCCACCAACCGTGGCGTTACCATCGCCACATGGCGTGCCCAAGGCTACGACAAGAATGGTGACGGCGTGATCGACGTGAAAGACTTGAAACTTATCACGGCGGAGGATGCCATCCGCATCATGCGCAAGAATTATTGGAATAGGTGGGGAGCCGATAATATCCAGTCGCAAGGATTGGCCAACATGCTTGTCGATTGGGTGTGGTCGAGCGGGCGCCACGGCATTGCCATTCCGCAGATATTACTCGGCGTGAAGGTCGATGGTGTTGTGGGGTCAAAGACCCTTGATGCGCTCAACGCCCAGGACCCGTGCCTGTTCTTTGAGCGATTAAGGAAACGCCGTTTGGCGTTTATCGACAATGTTATCAATGCCGACCCTCGGCAAAAGGTTCATAAGAACGGATGGTATCGTCGTATCAACGCCATCCACTTTGGTTATATGAAAGACAACTACGGCAACATTATAACCTGGTAAGTATGATGCACGAAAAGAACGCATATCCTCGGAATGTGGCACTTACCCTGCCTCGTTCTTGGAACGAATGCACCACCGAACAGTTGGAGCTCATTTCTCGTATTATGTTGGAGCAGATAGAGCGGGTAGACCGTTATCATCCCTTCGACATGCGTAACGTGAAGATTGCTTGTTTCTTCGTGTTGTCGGGGATTGAGATTGTGGAAGCGCCCGACGAGTCGTTGCCTATCGACGAGCAATGTTATGTGTGTCGTTTATCTTCTTCCGGCAAGGGTAAAACCAAACGTAGTTGGCTGAGCAAGCATCGAGGCCAGCGGCATGGTAACGACCCGTTCCCAATGTATCTTTGGCAGATCAACTATTGGTTGTCGCCCAAGGCGAAGACCAAGGCTAAGGATTCGGTAGAATACTTATCCTCGGGTGCCGGGATTCTCGATTGGCTCGACAACAACCGCGGCCCTTATCTCACTCGTTTCCCCTACCCCACCATGCGTCTACGTTCAAAAGAAGGCTTGTGGCGCTCCAAGGTGGAGTTTGAAGGTGTGGCGCAGGACATGGATGGCTTCTCATGGCGGCAATATCGTTTTGCCGTAGACCTCATGGGACAGTACACCTCGCTCTCCAATAACCTTCTGAGGATGCAAAGAATGGGGACGTTTACCGAGGAGCAGATTGCCCAACAGGCTCATAACGTGGACCTTGCGCGTGCTATGTTTTTGGCAACCATCTTCAATCGTCGTATTGCTTATATCGACACGAACACCAACATGCAAGTGTGCGATTTCCATTACGACACCCATCAGTATAACGCCAACGTGGCTTACTTCCGTCATTTCCCCGACCATCAATGGCAGCCTATCCTCTTCTGGTGGACGGGAATGATGCATACGCTATCCGTTCGCTATCCTCATGTGTTCAAGGTGCAGAAGCTCGATCGGCAGGAGCGCCCCTCCACTCCCCTCGAAATCTACACGGCCACCATCGCCACCATGCAGAAATACGCTTCGTTGACCGAGGATCAGGTGAACAACCAATCGTATTCGCTTGTGCTCGAACATCTGGAACGATTGTCGAAGGAGAACGAGGAGTTGGAGAAAATCAGAAACAAGTAAACCGAATAAGTGGATTTATAGATTATGGATAAGAAAAAGTTTTATGATAAAACGTTTTTGGCGATGGTCCCTCCACCGCCGAGGTCGTTCCTACGATTGCCCAGGAGCGAACAGAAAGAAATTCACGATTACATCTTTATGAAAGCAAGAATCATTTATGATCTTCTTTTAGAGGATGGTGAAAAAGAGCTCAAGCGATGCAAAAAAACAGTATAGCATTACTTTGAATATTGCTCTTATCAGTTTCTTCTGTTGCTTGCTCGTGTTGATTTTTTTGGATTTGTTCATGGGTGTTTAACAACATAAAGGATTTATAGAATATGAGACCATCTAAAAAAGCACAATACATTGTTACAATCAATGCTTCGTATATACGGAGATTGTACGAACAGCAGACTGGTGACAAGAAGCTAACTCAAAGTCAGATAATTACCGAAGTGTTAAAGGAAATAGACGATTTCATTAACGGTAAGGTCAAGTGGATTGCTCGTTTCCTCATGCCGGATGGGTCGCTTTCGTACACCATAACGCCTCTTGTGAAGTACAATTTGCAAGAGCGGCGAAAGGCAAAGCGACGTAGGAGATAGCATATTAGTAACATAACGGATTTATAGAGTATGAGAACCATTAAGTTTAAGGCAAAGCGAATCAATAATGGCGATTGGATCGTGGGTAGCTTGGCCATTTATGGCAAAAGAGCCTATATCCTTCCAGAAGAGAACATAGGGCAGCCTCTTGCGGTTTTTGAGAAGGTAGACCCCACAACCGTATGCCAGTTCACAGGACTAACCGACAAGAATGGCAAGGAGATTTACGAGGGGGACGTGCTACGCGTTGGTTCACTCCTTTGTATTGTAGTATGGGTCAAAGATTCCGGATGCTTTTCATTAAAGGAAGAAAATGGTGAATTTATAAAACTTCCTGGTATAAATGCTTTGGGATATACATTGCACAATTACTCATGTACCGTAGAGGGGTCAATTCATGACCCTGAATGGAAGGAGAAGCTGGATATTTAAGATGATTAACTAAATACAAAAGATTATGGGGCAAAAAGAAGTGAGAATACCGATTGTCGGTGTGATTGAAGAATCGAAAATGAATCCTACGAGCGATCATATGTTCGTTGACCATTATCCGAATGGCGATGGCGTTTATCTCGTAAAGTTCGATGATGGTAGTCAAGAATTGCGCAGCGTGATTGCTAACGGCATGATTGATAAAGATAGGCAGAGAGTTTCTGAGTTTGGTTTTCCCATTCCTTCTCAGGTCATTTCCGAAGAAATCAAGAAGGAGCACGAATCCTCGCTCAAGGACACTATCGAGGCTTTGCGCACGGATATTCTTCGTGCTCTCAACGTTTATCATGAGGATATGCTCACAGAGGGCGATACAATCGTTCGCACGCTCAACGAGCTCAAGGAGAGCGGCCTGGCATCAGGCAATGGCATCAGCGAGAAAACCTTGCTCGAAGCGTTAAAGGTGGTAGCAGGAAAGCACATTTGAATATGAATGACGCACACACGCCTCGCTATAAACGTGGAACCATCATGAAGAATGGTAAGCTTTACGGGTTTTACCCCAATGGTACGCTTTATCGCATCTACTCCACAACCGACCGTCCTTTCCTCCAATTGGTGGATGTAGATGGCGTGACATTTCTTCGCATCCGTCAGGCCACCGAGCTGGGCTATACGGATTGTCCGGTATTTGGAGCAGCCGACATCAATTATCCCACCTCGGCGTTAAGGCGAAGCCGTACGGTAGGGGGGGTAAGTTAGTGAACGCCTTGACTGCTGCAAGCGGAGGCATTTGTGTATTTGTGGAATTATAAAAAACAATAGGATTTATGGAAAGAGAAAACCGACTGCCCGACGTGATATTCTTGTCATCCGAGGCTTCTGGATTATTGTCAAGTCAGACAACCGAGGCTGGTATCTGTATTGATTCTGACGGCAAAGGCATAAATGTCAGAGATGCGTCATTATCAGACGCTCTCTTTGATGATACAGCCGAGTATCGTAACATTGCTCAGTTGTGGCATTCTGCTGAAGAAAAACCTCATTGCGTAGGCACTTTACTCTGTTGGAGTGAGGGTGACAATTTCTTTGTTCATGAGCACTTTTGTCATGATGATTTCTGCTGGGAATTATTTGCCAGAAAATGTCATCTAAAAAGATATTGCTACATGGCAAACTTGATACTAAGCAGCTCCCTTTGATATGATTAACTACGAGTTCTACCAATATCCTCGTGGGGAAAATAATGGAGGATTTTTGCGGTCCTCTCTTTGCCCAACCATAACAATAAACGCGTGGCAACACAACTGCTTTCTGATTGAAGAATATGACTAACATAAAGATTGACTATCATTTCCCCATTACGGGGGGGGGTATTTACGCAAGCGTCTGAACAATTCAATAGGAGTTGCCTAATAGGTCTAAGCCGATGCGTAAAGGCCAATGTGCATGATGTAGGGATCATGATTGAGTATAATTAAAAAACCGACTAAAAATAATGATTACAAAGTTTAATTTTACCGACCGTACCGTTAAGAGTTACGCCATTAGAAAACTCACCCCCCCCCGAATGCTTCAGGTTGATGGGCGTTCGGGAGGATGTTATCCGTATCATGCAAAGCACCAATGCCGAAGCGGCTGAGCGGGTGGAAGGCTTCAAGAGCAAGGGCGCTCCCGATGACATGGCGATTTCTTCCAGTCAGCAATACAAGCAAGCTGGAAATTCGATTGTCGTAGACGTGCTTGCAGCCATTTACGAGCAACTGTGGTACCCCAAGCCTGTTAAGCGCAGGTATGAGCAGTTGTCCTTGTTTGCCGAGGACATATTGCCAAAAACGCCCCATACTTCTTCATCCGTAGACGAAAAAGTTATCCTTACAACCTTTTCGGGCTACGACTCGCAGCTCATGGCCGCCGACGTGCTGAAAGCTCGGCATCCTGATTTCCGATGGACGTGTGTCGGTTGGAGTGACATCGACAAATATGCCTGTCAGATGCACGACCTCATTTTCCCTCAATATGCCGACCGGGCTTTGGGCGATATTACAAAGATTGATTGGTACGAGGTAAAACGCTCGCTCCAAGGCCGCGACATAGATCTCTTTACCTATTCCTCGCCATGCCAAGACATCTCGCAAGCCGGCAAGCAGATGGGCTTGCAGGAAGGTAGCGAGACCCGTTCGGCTCTGTTGTGGCGTGTGGCCGATGCCGTAGAGGTGTTGCGCCCCAAGTATTTGCTACAAGAGAATGTGGCCGCTTTGGTAAGTCAGAAATTCATGCCCGACTTTCAGAAATGGCTCGACAAACTTTCCCAGTTGGGTTATGTGTCGAAATGGGCTCGACTGAACGCCAAGGACTATGGGGTCCCGCAGAACCGCGACCGTGTGTTTTGCGTTTCCATGCGTAAGGACGTGGCTTTCGATTATCGCTTCCCTGAGCCTATTGCGCTCTCTACCTGTTTGGAGGATGTGCTCGATGAAGAGGTGCCCAGCCGATATTTCCTCAAAGATGAAGCCGTTGGCAAGTTTCTCAAGGTCAACGACAAGGACACGGCCATCTTCGTCCCGTTCGCCCTGCCGCCGACGCATGAGGCAGCAATGTTCCTCAAGACGTTGCTTTGCGATTTCATGGATGTTGAGGGCGTGTGGCAGATGGCTATTCCTGATGCTGAACGAAAGATAGAGGTAAATCGTAAGAACGTCGTTGATTCGTGGCAGAATTGGCAGACCGACCGAAATCTTTTCAGTAAGACTTTTCAGCAAGAGTTTGAACTGAACATGAAGAGGAAGAAGAATGAAGCACGTTAAACCGCAGAATGCTTTGCAACTTGGGGGGGGGGGGGGGACAATTGCACCAGCTATTACTTCCCACTATTTCAAGGCGGGCATTCGGGATTTTCTGTTTCCGCTTGCTATACCACATTGTTGTTTAATCGTAGAATATGAGTAAATCATGTGGAAATGATAAAAGTGAGTTCATTAAACCCCGATCCTGTTTTTCCCGTAGTAAGCAGATGTTTGAAATCGCAGTATCAGCGTAACTCGATGGTAAACTTTCTGAAGGCTACGGGTGGTAGGGCTGCAACGGCTGTAATAATAATATATGATTAAAAATCTGTTTTTATCGAAGATATATCGTCTCTTGCCAATAAACATAGATGATGTTTGCTTTCATTGCCCAATATGCACTCATTATCACAAGTTGGCATTATCCGACATCATCCCAGGATTGAAACGCAGATGCAATCGTGAGCCCTCAGTAATTGTAGAACTATGAATATCGTGCGACCAATCATACTCGGTTATTACAGCCCCTCTCAGAACGGCACCGTCGTTTCGCCATCTGGCATAGCCCCTTGTCTTACAGGGGGGGGTAAGGGGCATGACGTAGACAAACCTAAAATCTTAGTAACGTATGATTGAAAAAATAGGTAACATTTATTATGGGAAGTGGAAGTCTGGGTTCGATGGGAATATCTGTGGAACAAAAGGCATCTATCCCATTCTAACTTTGGTATTTAATCATTCGGGAGGGGTACTTATAGAATATGATTGACAGGGCAATTCTCGTTCATTTTCGCACGGAAGAAGCCAAGGCTTACCGTCGTGAGCATGGCGACCGTGGGGGGTGCAAATATCAAGACAAGCTGCATCGTCCCAGTCCGTGGCCGTGGAGCAACACCATTAGTACAGTAACCAAAGACAACCTGTTATGCGTAACATTCAGATAGCAGCCTTCCGAGGTCGCGACCCCGACAACCCGACCGACCGCAAGCATCCCTCCTGCGGTCGCTTCCGTCAGCGCATGGAGATAAACGGTGGGGGTACAACCAACACGCTTACGTCAGTAGGCAAGGATAATATGGCCTATATAGAGTATGAATAATCAAATCCCATTCGTGCAACGTCTCTGTCGCATCTGCCCACGCCGGGGGGGGGGTACTCCACCGCCCTGTCCGCACGCTACGACGGATGGGCAGGACTCTACGACGAGCACGGACAGCACACCATTGTATTGATAGAGTATGAATAACCATTTAGAATTGAGACATTATGATACAACAAGCAAAAACAACCAACTTTGAAACAGGAGCAAAAACTTTCGAGAATGAAAAGTTGGCAGCCTTTCTCCACGGTCTGTCTGAAGGCGCCAGGCTTTATTCGCCTTTGTTAGGCTACATGAAGGTATATGACTTCAACGATTCGGGTATTGTGATGGCACTTTTCAATCCTGACAAGAATGAACCATACAATCATCTTTTCCTTTACAGCGGACGTATAGCGCGTTTCGACAAAGGAGAGTGTATGCTGTTCCTCTCACATCTTTGCCGACGTTGGAACGTGCTCAACTTCCAACCGGGCGACATCGTGGCAATGGACATCAAGTATAAAGACGGCAACACTCTGACCTATGTTGTGATTTTCGGAAAATTGGAAGTTACTGATTATCCCAAAATAATAACATACGCCTGCTTATGCAAAAACAGCGACGTGCTTACGCCTTATGCCCTGTTAGACATCTGCGGAACGAGCGGAGAAGAAGAAAGCATCGATCTGAGATACGCTACGCCTACAGAAGAAAAACTACTCACTAACGCCGTGGAGAAAATCGGTAAACGATGGGACAAGGAAAAGCAACGTCTTGTATCATTGGATTCCGAAGCCACAACCGCAGAGCAGCTTCGCGAGAATTTCAACGCCTTACAGAAAGAATACAGTTGCCTGAGTGAACATTGCAAGAAACTGGAGCAGGAGCGTGACGAAGCTCAGAAGAGAGCAGAGCAAGAGGCTGGTAGAATACAGGAGATCCTATATCATTCTATCGAACGATTGGGACGGAACAATTCGCGGACCGATGATTGACAAGTATTACATCGGCTGGGTACGCAGCGGCAAGGACGGCAAGGGCCTCGTAAAGAGCAGACCGCGCAAACGGATAGCCAATGCCGTGACAACATCACCGCCTGGCTGCTTTGCCGACCCTCGCGACGGACTCGGCAACACCACACCGCACATAGTATATGAGTATGAATAAAAACATAACAAAACCGTAAAACATAGAGACAATGAAATCAGAAAAAATCAACATTGCCGACATTCTGCGCAATGAGCCAGCCGGAACAAGGCTGTATTCACCAGTTTGCGGAGCGTTGGAGTTTACAAACGTGACAGATGGTGTCATTTGGTGTATGGAGCCTGTTTCGTCTTTGACTCCACATCGGATAAGTTTCACCTCCTATGGTAAACTTATCAATTATGGAAATTGGAAGTTTGAAGGCGAGTGCCTGTTGTTCCCCGCAAAGGAACTGCGCGACTGGGACATCTATTGTTGGCGTGAGGGTGATGTACTGGAAAGCAATGACGAGCGCAATGTGGTGGTGTTCGATAAGTTCTCCCGGTCCGACAGAAGCCGTTTCGCCGCCCACTTCTGTATTGAGAAAGCGAATACAGCAGACAGAGAGTATTACCGCAGAGTGGAGGAAATTCCGACAAGGGATTATTTTAACCATCATTCTCTTGCGTTGAGAAAGGAAATTTTGGGGCAGATAGAAGAACGTTTCTGTGCGCCCATCAACCGCTAAACCTATAAGTTGCACCCGAACTTTGAACAAGGCGATTTCTTGGTTATGGAGGTGTCATACACCGACTCGCTTTGTGTGCATAAGTATGTGTGCATATTCGACTGCTACGACTTGCAGCATAACCGTATGCACTGTTTCGCAGATCTTAACACTGGAGAAAGCGACACACCTTGCATAAATCAGATCCATGATTTGCGCGACAGCAATGATCGCGTGAAGAATATCACCTTGCGTTTCGCCAATGGCGACGAGAAAGCTATGCTCGTGAATGCTTTACACGGAGAAGGCAAGCGGTGGGACGACAAGGCGAAGGCGATTGTTAATGAAAAACGGCAGACGGCAGACAACGAACCTAAAGAGCAATCGCACAAGTTTGAGACGTTCGACAAGGTGCTGGTACGCGATGATGTGGATGATATTTGGCAGCCGTCATTTTTCGCTTTCTATACTCAAAAGCCTCTTGATGATTATCCTTATGTTACCATTGGCGGAACCGCAAAAGCCCCCGCTTGTTTTCGCCAGTGCATCCCCTACAACGACAAGACCAAGAATCTCGTCGGCACGACACTTCCGTATAACGAAAAATACTAACATCTATGATTATGAAAACAGAAGAAATCAAGCCTGGCGACATCCTCTACGACAAAGAGCGAAAATTGTTGGTAAAGGTAGCGCGAGTAGACGAAGATGGAGTAGTGAAGTATTCGGCAATCACCGACATGAAAAGGATATTCCAGACCTCACCTCCACCCTATCGACGAGGCACACAAAGAGCCGATGCCTACGTCCCCGCTACTGACGAGCAACGCAAGTATATGGAAAGACAACTGGCTGTATGCGAGTATGTAGACCTGCCTAAAAACAACTGTATGGAGGTGCTTGCCTACATCATCGCCGACTTGAAGACAGAGAATGTGGAACTGGAGCAGCGTGTGCATCAGCTCATGGACGACTACAACGACGTGGCACGTCAGTTGCGAGGAATGGAGAAGCGCAAGGACGACCTTGAAAAGCAGATGCTCGGCGATATGCTCAAGATGCGCGACCATTGCGACAAGTTGGAGAAGGACAATGAGCAGTTGAAACGACAATGTATTCAGCTTCAAACTGAACGCAATGAAGCAAAAACCCATGCTGATGAGTGTGAGCACCAAAAAGAAGAATTGTTTAAGCACATCGCTCGATTTGAAAAGTCGGAGTTCTTGAAGATAGGAGATGCTTGCACCCACCGAGTTTTTGCGCCGGATGGCAATCCTATAAAGGTCGGTTCTGGTATATGCAATAGTTGCCGGCACCTTATCAAGGTGGATGTGTCCGGTAAAAAGTGTGTGCTGTGTGCGTGTTGTTATGATAACACGAAAGCCGAGGAAGCACAAGAATGTCAGAATACCGATGACTGACACCACCTTACGACCGTATGTTTGAGGATGAATAGCGGTCGCGCCCCCACCATGTCCGTACCACATAAAAAAACTCCCCTATCTTTGTTGTATCAAAAGTGGGGATTTCTCGCGTGGGTCGCAGACGTTTCCCCACATCTTTTCACAACACAACAGATAAGATGACAAAAGTATCTACCATCAACGAGCTCCAACAACGTAGTGAGGAATTGAAAGCGGAAGGCTTTGTGGCCGTGCGCCCGGGTGCGTTCGGCATCCGCAATAGCGACGGCAGCAAGACGTTCTCGTGGGGCGACTATGCCCATTCTATGCTCATGTCGCAAAGTGGGCAGGCCAGCGCTGAGGGCGCACGGCACGAAATATCCACCATCTTCGCTTCGAGCGGTGGCGAGAATAAGGCCGTTCCTACGAATGTGGGTACACCCGGCCTTGGCTTCATGGAATGGGGATGGGGCAACCGACTGCCCAACATGATATACCTTCTCTCGAAGATGTCGCCCTTTACCGCAGCTGGTATCGAGTTTGTGAAAAAGATTCTTGTGGGCCGTGGTCCTTCTCCCAAATACCACTACACCCAATATGTGGGTGGCAACATTACCGAGAAATACATCCCCTACGCTTCTGCCGGCGACTTGCTGCGTGGGCAGATAGCCGACTTGCGAGCCATGGAGGAACGCACACGCTCTTTGGACGACAACCCGTTTGCGCTCAACGAGGAGCACAAGGAGGATAGCGAAAGGATGAAGGCGCTCAAGGAAGCCCTCGACACATGGAAGCAGACCAACAAGGACTTGCAAGCGTTTCTCGACAATAACGATTTGATGAAAACCTACCTCGATATGGCAGGCGATATGGCGCTTATGTCGCAATGTTTTTGCGAGATTCAGCTCAACCAACGGCAACTGGATGCCGATGGCCACCCCGTGCCCACCTCACAATGGGACCCGAAGGTCATTGGCATAAAGCATCGAAGCATCTTCACCACCCGGTTGGAGCGCATGGATAGTCAATACCGCATCAACTACGCCTACATCTCTAACCAATGGCTCGACTCGTCGCAGAACTGCGCCACCCTGTCGGCAGAGGATATGCGCATAGCCGCCGTGCCCTATCTGGCAACCGATACCGCCGTGAAAGACCTCGACCGCCGTGTGAGAGAGGCACGCCAGCAACGTGTGAGCAAGAAGAGTAGGCCCACTCGCTTCATCATGTCGCCACGCGACTTTGGAGGCCCCTATTACGCCGACGCTCTTTGGCATAGCATCTTTGCAGGAAGCATCTTCGAGTATGCCTTTACCATCGTGGACGACCGTCTGACACGCAAGCGCAACTCAAACACCATTGGCTTCGTTATCTACATCCACCAGGAATATCTCATTCGCCTTGATCAGCAACAGAAGAGCGAAGACAAAAAAAAGACCATTGCGCAGCTACAGCAGGAGGTGTTTGAAGACATCAACCGTTGGCTCTCTGACCGTAGAAACGCAGGCCAGCCTCTTATCTCTGCCGTGTTCACCGGCTTGGACGGTAAGGAGCACAAGGCATGGGAGATTGTGGAAATCGAGACCAAGGCCAACTCACAGGCACAGGCCGAGAAGACCGAACTCCAAGAAATTTCGTCTATCATCTTCTTTGCCATGGGCTTGGACTCAAAGCTCATTGGCAACACCCCAGGCGACGCTACATCATCGGGCGGCACCGACCTGCGCGAGCGCTTCTTGGTGAAGCAAATCCAGTTTGCGCCCATGCAGCAGCTCATGCTTCGGCCTTTGGAGGTGATAACGCGAAGGAACAAATGGGACTCGCACCTGGTGTGGCAAATCGACCGTGAGGTTCTTACCACGTTAGATAACTCAAAGACCGGGGTGGCGAAGCAAGAGGCGTAACGAAGAAACCGTAGGGCATGATAGAGTTAAACAAGATATACAATGAGGATTGCTTGTCAGGGATGAAGAAGATTCCTGACGGGAGCGTGGATTGTATTATCTGCGACTTGCTTTATGAGGTTTTGAACCGAGGAAACGAGAAAGTCCAATGGGATTGCATGATTCCCATAGAGCCTCTTTTCAAGGAATATTGGCGTGTTGCAAAAGAGAATGCGCCCATCATCCTTTTCTGCCAAGGAATGTTTACTGCCAAACTCATGATGGCCGAGCCTAAGAACTGGCGTTATAACCTGATATGGCAAAAAGACCGACCCACAGGCTTTTTGAACGCAAAGCGGATGCCTATGCGATGCCATGAGGACATAGCCGTGTTCTATTGTGCTTTGCCAACGTTTAATCCGCAAATGCGCCCAGGTTTTCCCAACCATTCGAGAGGGCATAAGCATGGTAAGCCGAAAGGTAATGTTTGTTATGGACGTTATAACAACGAGGTTTACTCAAAGGAAATGACCACCGAGAAATACCCCATATCTGTGCTCTTCTTCGACAAGGAAAAGGAAAGGGACATGCACCCTACGCAAAAGCCGGCAGCTCTTATTCAGTACCTCATCCGCACCTACTCCAACGAGGGCGACACCATCTTAGACAACTGTATGGGCAGCGGGACCACCGCCATTGCAGCCATCCGCGAGAAGCGCAACTTCATCGGCTTTGAGCTCAACAAGGAGTATTACGACAAGGCTTGCAAGCGCATCAAGCAGGAGCAAGCGCAGCTCACGCTGTTCTGACAACTTGTGAAAATCGTGTAATTCGTAGTAAAAAACATAGCTTATGATCATTTCAACCACCCAGGAGCTACGGCTCCATATTCCAAGCAACGCCATCGACGAGATAAGTTCTCTTCAAGGCATACTCGACAACAGCGAGAAAGACTTTTTGCGCGATAAGTTGGGCAACAGCCTTTACGATCGCTTGTGCGAGTTTTACCTCACCATTTCGCCCGAAGACTTTTACTTGTCGGTCTGCAATGGTGAGCACACCCGTCATCCTTTGCAGCAGCTCTTGCTCTACGCACAACGAATGGTGGTATTCGATGCACTCGCCCGTTTTGCCTATCAGCAGGCCATATCCATTAACGGAGTGGGCGTAAACGTAGCGTCGAGCAACGACTACGAGAATGTGTCGAAAGACCTTCTCGACAAGGGCGTGCAGGGCTACAAACGAGAGGCCATGGCGTCGCTCAACCAACTGCTTGTAATGCTCGAAGATTGGGCAAAGGATTGTGTTAAGAAACAGGCTTCTGACGTACAGAAAACAACCGAAAGCGTACCGAATACCGACAATAGTGTACCGAAAACGGACGAAAGCGTACAAAAGGCCGAGGTTGAGGAAATCACAAATCTATGGAAAGAGAGCACCTATTACTACCTTCACCACGACCTCCTCATCGCCACATGTACCGACCTTCAGCACTATCTCGACATCTACGAGAGTCGTGAGAAATTCATTCGCCTCTTGCCCGACCTCCACTACATCCAGGAGGAATATATTGCCGATGCAATAGGTGAGGACACCCTCAAACATTTGCTGACCTCGACCGACGCATCCGACGAACTGCTTCTTCGCAAGACCCGTAGGTTGATGGTGGCCTACCTTGAGGAGCGTACCTCTGTTCTGACCATTGACAAGACCCGTCGCCAACGTGCCCACGACGAATCCATTTCCCTACGGGCCTCCATCATGAGGCTCATGGAAAAGCACAAGGCCGAGAATGCTCCAGCCGCCAACAATACGCCTTCCTCGACAAGCACAAACAAGGATCAAGGCTATCAAAACAACCAACCCGGCAGCAAGATGTTTGTTTCACCTTTGTTGTACTAAAGGATATTGTGCTTATGGAAGAGATTATTCGCATATTGTTGCCCGCCATGACCTCACGCATGCTCACCACCGAGCAGCGAGAGGCTTTTGAGCGAGGCTTGGAGCTCTTGGAGCAAACGCCACGAGCAGCATCCTTTGTGAAGGACAGTCGCCGTTTCCGCGACTACCATCGTCGTGTGCGCCAGTTGCTCACCTATTTGCAGACCATGCCGACGGTTGCCGTGACCACCTCCAAGCGTCACGTGGGCCGCCCCTCCCGAGAGGAGCAAGCTGCATATAGCGAGGCGCAAAAGGAAAAGGTATTGGAGGAAACCCGCCGGAGTCTATTTCCCGATTTGCAGCCCGACCTATCCTTGCAGCCCCTTACTTATGGAGGCATCGTGGCAAACCCCAACGGTGAGAGCATAGCGGCCACCATGCCCAACCTCATGCAGCTACGCCCCTTCCTATCGAAATCCTTACAGGAACGGGTCAACGAAGTGCGCTCGCTTCGTAACGAGATGGCTTCTTTTTCGGAAAGAGCGAAGACGATGGCCGAAGCCAACGAGAAATGTGTTGAAGAAGGCAAGGCTACTCTCTATAAGGAAGAAGAGATAGCCGAGTTTGCCACCAGGGCGGCGAAGATAGAAAGCGACATCTTGCCCAATACCTATATTGCTGTAGACCGTGAGATTGGCGAGGCGTACCTGCGCCTGTCCTCCAAGACCGGCGACCCTGAGTATATCGCTTTCATCGAGCAGAAATGCAATATCTCACCACAGAACCTTCGCACGCAGTTTCGGCCATTCTATGAGAAGGCGCTAAGTCGTGATCCGCTCTTTGCCACCCAGGTAGCCGAGCGCATAGCCGCCGACCGCCCAGAGGTGAAAGCCGAGCGCGATCGTCGTGCCAAGCACAAGGCAGAGGCCGATGCATTCATCAAGTATATCTGCCGCAAGGATAAGCCTTCCACCAAGGCACGAGTGAAGGGCATGACCGAGCGCATAGCCACCCTGCGCAAGCAATATGCCGACATCGTTAGTGAGGACGAGCTGAAAGGCTTTGATGCGCTGTTGGAGAAAACAAAAGAAGAAGCCAAGAACACTAAAAAAGACAAATCATGACTCCATTTGAAACATTAAAGGCCGCTTGCACCCAAGCCTGCCACGACCGCCACGCTTGCGTCGAAGGCTATCGGGCCATGCTCGCCGCCGAGAACGTTAGTCAGCTTATGGCTGTGTGGCGGGTCAATTGGGAAGATCTTGTTGAGAGCAAATATGCCGACATCCTCAATGAGCGGTTGCCCGAATTGTACCCATCCCTGAAGCGGGAAATGAACAAAGCCGGCATTTACGTGAATGAGTGCCCAACGGAGGCACCCGAATTTGTCTTGGTGATTGTGACCGATACGGATAGCGTTGTTCAAGTGTTCGATTACGCCAAGTGTTATGTCTTGGGAGCAGCCAACGTGTGGGCGTGGGGTCATAGTCAGGTGTATAGCGAGAAGAGCGATGACGCTTACATCATCTTGAAGCAACACACCTATGGCCATATCAGCAAGGGCCAAGTGCTGGCTTATGACTCCTCGCGTTTGTGGTCGTCGGTGCGGGTTTGGGTTCACGAGAACGTTACTTGCGAGGCGCATGGAGGAGAGGTTCACGCTTCCGGCTATCGCAAGATAGAGGCGAGCGGCGACACAAAGGTGTATTCGCCTTCCATCCGCAACATTACGCTCCATGGCAACGCCCGCATCATTGAGTAACAATTTTCAATTTTGTTTTTCATTTTTCAAATTCGTTAAAACAGCATGAACAGCAAATTGACAATGCTCGCCAATGGCAAGCCTCTTACCTTAAAGGAAGACGCGTCGATCAGCATCGAGTTGAAGAACCCACTCTTTAACGATGTTGAGATGTTCTCCTATCCGGTAGAGTTGCCCATGGAAGGTAATCGGCATTTCTTGAAGAATGTTGATGACGTGAGTAGCGACATACGCCCAGTAAGCTACGAGCATACGCCCATGCAAATCATCGCCGATGGAGTGCCCCTTGCGTCGGGCACAGCCATTATCCAGGAAGATGAACGGATAGAAGATGCCCTATCTCTCAATATCGACGCAAGCACGCAATCGTTCTCTGACCTCATAGGCGACCTCAAATGCAATGAGGTGCCTATACCCACACGCTATCATGACCAGCTCTTGATAGGCGAGAAGATCGACGAGGTGAATGTGCAGGTTGATTACAAGACCGATGTGGTTATTAAGTATTCGGGAAAGAAAGGCAGTAAGAAACAAGGATCGGTGGGAACCTATAAGGTTTCGTCTACAATATCGCCGCAAGCTTTGGGCTTTTCCTATCCTGCCCAATGCGAGGAAACGGGGACGTTGCACGAGGCCGTTTTAGACAAGACCTTCGCTTACCCCAATGGCAACAACGTGAAGGTGCCCAAGGTCACAACCTCTTACATCAATGTATCGGATCCTTACCCCTTGAAACCCTATTGCAACGCCAGGGTTTGTTATAAGCATTACGACATTAGCAAAGATGGAACGACATCGGATAAAGTGGTAGAGTCGGCAACGGAGCGCGGTGGAGATTCGGCGGAAAACAAGGAAATGTATGAGGACCGTGGCCCAATATGGGTATTGGATGCCAACCGCCCACAATCGGGCATCTGCTTCTACGTTTTGTTTTTCCTCGATTGCCTCTTTGAATACCTCGGTGTGCAGTTCGACAAATCGGCGCTTACGGCCATTGGCGACATGAACCGTTTGTGCTTTTTCACAACGAAGTGCGCTTACGACATAGAGCCTCTTTATTACGGCTCCAAGTATGACAAAAATGATGAAGCCGTGAAAGCCGGGCTGAAGACTACCGATGATGTGAAGTTGGGCTTCTTTCAGAAGGTGGTCACGGGCGAGAAAAACATCAATACGCTTTTTGAGGATGTAAACAAATGGCTCAACTCACGTGGGTGTGGCGGCAATTTGAAACTCGAAAATCCGAAGGATAAGAGCGTGCAGCAAATCAGCTATTACCCCGTGACCTTTACGTTTGAGGAGGTGGAAGACCCCCGTTTCCCCAACAAGACCTATCGGACCGGCAAGCTCATTGAGATGAAGAGCGATACGGCGACCACTGAGACGGTTGGAGTGGGAGGCGTGGCGAGCATCACCACAAAAACATCCATCAACGGAGCGCAAATGAGCGCCAGCATCTTCCGTATGTATGCCAATGGCGAGAATTTCCCTGCCGAGTCGGTGTCGGACGTGATTGATTCTTTGGAGCAGCAGTTTGGCATTAAGTTTTATTACGACTACGAGCGGCGCAAGGTCACGGCCTATCTCATCCGTGACGTGTTTCGCAAGCAGAACCCTACCCCACGCACCCTTCACGCCCAGTTGCTTTCCATGGTGCCTGTCACGGAGAAGATTACGGGTGTTAGGGCGTGCTATTCGGCAGAGAGCGAAGCGAAGGAACAACGCGACAACGTGAAGAACAACGTGAAAGACTACAATACCGATTACGATTATATCGACTATCGGAAAGACCGCACCATCACCAATCTCACCTACAAGGACATTATTCATAACGTGAACAATGGCCAGATGAACCTGTTTGTTGACTTGCAGACGGGCAACAAGTATCGTGTGAAGATCGACAAGGATTTCACCAACGCAGGCGATATGAAGCCTCGCTTGTTTGAGGTGGGAGCGTTGAAAGGTGTGGAGGTAGGCGATTGCTCCACGCTTAACGAGGATTTTGTTTATGAGATAAAATCGTCGTTTGTCCCCGTAGGCATGGTCGATGCCAACTACCGCAAGGCCTTGTCGGCAAGTTCGGGCAAGGTCTTTTATAACGATGCAGCCGTGCAGCCCACAGAAGGCGTAATAGAGGGAAATATGGCTACGGAAATCAATGGTGGTTATGCGGAGACGCAGATGGTCGCACTCTTCGATGAGGATATGGAGCATGAGTTTGTTAAACAATATGTGAAGAGCACCATATCCTCGGCTGTGGCTGACTTCTACGTTACCGAGGTGTTGTCGCTTCGTGAGAGTTACGATCCATCTTCTACCGATGATGGCAACTCGCCCTTGCAAAATCACGACTGGGGGCTGTCAGTCGCCATCATGCGTGGAGGTGGAGTGGATTCGGGCCATGAAGCTTATGATTACGACTATGATGGCTTTGGTAACTCCAAATGGCGCACAACGGTCGGGAAGTATGCCCTTACCACCGATTCGGTTGACAACTATGCACATGTGTACGACTATAACGGCACAGAAGCGGGCATAGGTAACGAGGAGCGTTTCTCCTTGAAACCACGTGCATGGGTGCAGCCCGAATGGGCGAGCGCACCCCTCGTGGTGAGCGATCCGCTTATCAAAAACAGGGGATGGGTAGACACGTTCCTGATTGATTACATCTATTTCTTGCTACATCGTAAGAAATACTATGTGACGTGTTTCTCCTCTGTTGCCCAAATAGTCGACATACAGAACCATTGGCGTGAATGGTGGACCCTTGATGGGAAGAAATTCCTCATAGATAAGGTCAACGCCCAAGTGTCGGCAAAGGACGGCTTGGGAAAGGTAGAACTTGAGATTTACAGTTTATAAATCAACGAACAATTTGTTTTTATGGCTTCGAGAATTGCACTAAAATCGGGTTCAATCTTTAACGGGACCCCTATTACGTTTGAGATAACACCAACCATCCTTGATACGCCTCCATCGTTTCATCGTGTTGTGGTGGAAGTGAAATGTGGCATGACGGGTGGAAACTTTGAGACCATCAAGATGTTTGAGCCTGTCCTGGAAGAGAAATCGGGAACGACTGTCGAGGTGGATGTTTCGTCGGCCTTGCGCACTTTCCGTGATGCTTACGTTTACACATCCGAGCCAACGGTTTATCCCATGGTGAAGTTTCGTGTCAGCACATACGATGAGTATATGCTGAATGGTGAGGTCCATTCCACAGAACCCATTACCTATCCTGTTGCCGACAAATACCTTTGCACCTTGTTTGGAGCCTTTTCTGACATAGAGCGTTTGTCGGCGGGCGAAACCAAAGGTGTGACTCGTTTGTCAACCAAACCCACATCATCGCCCCACTTGGTAAGTGTAGGAGAGCCTTTTGCCTATACGTCGTCTTATGTGTCGCCACAAACCATTGAGGGAAGCGAATCGCTTGTGGCTCCCGAGTCGAAAGTGACGGTTGTCACGAAGGAAGGCCAACAAATTTTGGGAGGCCAGTCTGTTTACGCCATGCCGGCCACCGAAGGACAATACCGTGACGTTTTCCGCTTTATCAATTCATTTGGTGTATTAGAGAGCGTTAGCGTCCCGAAAGCGCATGGGGAAAAGCTCGCCATATCATCATCTTCCTATATAAGGACCGTAAAGGAATCTTTTGCGCGTTTTTCACGCGCCCTTGTGAAGAAGTCGGGAAATCAAGAAACGTGGACGTTTGAGACCGACCCATTGAATGAGGATTGGCTGCGGTGGTATTTGCACGAGTTCTTCATGAGCGAACACGTTTGGATTTTGGTCGGCAACCGCTATTTGCCTTGCACGATCGAGACGGATGATGAAATAGCGTTTGTTGATCATACGCAAAGCGCTATGTACTCCTTGTCTTTTTCGGCAAAGTTTGGCATCTATGGCAACGTGAAAGGATAACTTTCTTTTTCATATATCAATAAATCTTATGGCCTCAAGGAATGTTTTGGGTTCCTTGGGGCCGTGTGTGTTTCCAACTATGTCCGTATGAAAAAAGTTGTTTGTTGTAATTTCGCTATTAGATAAAACGAATAAATGACAACACAAGCAACACCAAAAGATTACTGGATTTCTCCCTCGGCACTCTATATCGAGCTGAATGCCCTGAATAATCCCAATTTCATACAGGCATCGTGTGTAAGCGGTGCCCAGATACTTGTGTACGTTAAGGGCATCATCGGTTATGATGCTGGGCACAACTACCGTCGATGGCCCTTGCAGGCCGCTCCTACGGTATTCAATACGCATTCTGAAAAATACATTTATGCGGCCATACCGCGCGACTTGAATAGCACCACGACGGCATGGATGGTGTTTCCCTCTGAGGAGATTGATATCTACGGAAAAAATGCGGCAGATGAGCAGGTTGGTGACGAGAAGTATTACTATATCTTTTTGCAAGGCATCCTGACATCTTCGGGCGATAACGGTACGGAGAAGCGCGATTGGAAGGCCGATGTCGTTACGGGGTATTTGTCTTCCGACGAAGCCTTGGCGGCGGGGCCTACCGATACTGCTTGGTACGAGTATAACCAAGTGAGCCCACTGGTGACGTTCCTCAAGGATCTCACCATGAAGGCCGGAACGAAATTCCGTACTCTTTATGCCCAGGTTCTGACCGTAGTCAAGGGTGGTAACATAACGTTTGAAGGGCAGGGAGAATTGGGCGGTATTGCCAACAGCGCAACACCTGTTGATTCTGAAGACCGGATAGTTACGCCTAAGTATGTTGACGATAATGCCTTGTCGAAGCGCCATGACGATTCTACCGAGTTCAACTTGTCGATGAAAGACTTGCGGGTGCGTGGTCTTGCCGATGTGTTTGGCAATACCATTCTTCGTGGCGATGTGCGGATGGATGGCAACGCAACCATCGGCGGCGACCTCAATGTCAATGGCAATACGTTCCTGAAAGACCTCAATGTCAAGGGCAATACGTCCTTGAAAGACCTCACCGTTACAGGCTCGGCTCATTTCTTCGAGCTCGTCATCGACAAGATCAAGGCCGCAGGCGGAACATACATCTTCTCTGCCGCCAACTCGTTCAACGTGGAGCGAGTGGCCGTAGGCAGCGATGTGGTGCGCCTCTACTGGCTTGCCGAAGCCAACGGCAACGGATCGATGAACACATGGGAGGTGGGCGACCAAGCCATCAGCATGGATTTTAACCGCGCCAAGGTCGGTTCCACGTTTAGCGCAAGCAACAAGTATTGGTGGGCATTGGTCACCGCCACCAGTGGCAACACACCCGAGACCATCACGGAGGACGGGGCTGACCACCTGTATCACTGGATAGAAGTCAGTACGATAGAGAAGGCCGACGGATGTACCGTAGAGGCTGAGATAGGCGATTCTGTGGCGCAACTGGGTAGCAGGAGCGCAGATAAGAAACGACAGGCCGCACAGATGATAGCGGCCTACAAGTCGCCCGACACAGGCGTGGAAGCTCCCTGCTGGGTGCAATACGTCGGCATCAACTCCTTCGCCATCACGGAGGACAACCGCCTCAATCGTGTGGCCTACAACGGAAACGTCTTCAAGGGCTCGTTTGTGGCCATGAGCGAGGGTGAGCAAGGCCGCGACCTCCTCGAATGGCTTGAAAGCCTGCAACACGACACGGATGCTCACTTCGACATTTGGTATGGGCAAGGCGTTCCGACATTGGAGAATGAGCCTGCCGTGGAATGGACAACCGACAGCAAAAAGGCCGAGCACGTCGATGACCTCTACTTCGACCGCTCGGACACGGCCAAGAGCGACGGAGGCCACTGTTATCGCTTTGTAGCCACGACAAAGGACGGCACGACAGCCTACTCGTGGGAGGACTACACAGACCACGACACGCTGAAAGCCCTCACCAAGGCACAGAGCATCGCTGACGACGGCATCATCACCGCAGGCACGGAGAAAGCCCAGCTGCTCATCACTCGCAAGAACATGGAAGCCGAGCATGGCTCGTTCAGCGCCCCCACTGACCCGAGCTCAACCTACGGCACGGCCTATAACCTCTACACAAAGGCTTATAACGCGTTCATGACGGCCACGGCCGACATCGTGAGTGAAGCGAACATAGGAAAGGACACCAGGTTGGAGGACATCGGTCTGACGGCCTCTGAGTACACGGAGCTTTACTACAACTATTACACTTCGCTTGCCAAGGTGCGTGAGGCCAGCGAGGCGTCCATCAAGGCATCCATCAGCACGATCGGCGGCAAGGTGGATCTCGCTGTGACGAAGGACGGCCTGAAAACGGCTGGCATGACCGTGGAGGATGGGCACATTTCGTTGGATGCCAAGAAGACGACGGTCAAGGGCGACCTGACCATACAAGGAGCGCTCACCAACTCGACGAGCTACATAAGCATGGACGGTACGCTTTGGTCGCCCAACGATGTAGGCGAGTTGGTGAACACGAAGAAGAATCTCATGACCAATGGTGGAGGCGTGTTCGCTCCTATCGACATGAATACCATCAAGAGCCTTCAGATTCAAACCGCAGACCCGTCGTCCTTGGGAGTTGATCAAACGGAGCTCTTCCCGTCGCCTGCCTTGGTGGCGCTCCCCATGTACGATGCCGTTGACCTCGGCTGTGGCATTACCATCCCTGCCTACCGTCGTTCGGGCACGCATGTACTCATCCGTAACGGTTTCTCGCTCGCCTACTGCTTGTGGGCGAAGAGCGCAAGCTGGGGAGACGCTAACAACAAGTACACGGCCTTGCGCAATGAAATAGCCAATACTGCCGTCTACATTTGCACCGACCCACGTTTGCTATCGCTCGACAACTACAAATACGCCACGCCCACCATCACGCCCGATGGCCAGGACTACAACGGAGTGTCGGCCACCGCCGAGTGGTTCAAAGGCGGATGCTTCCTCAATGGCCGTCGTGGCCGATGGATTGCGCTCCTGCCAGGTCAGGAGATAGAGCTGGTGTCTGTTATTACCATGTGGCAGACGGGCACAAACACCGCCGTGCCCTACCTCGCTTGGTACGTAGTTGGAGGCAACAACATGGACTGGCTCTCCAAGCGTATTGCCGTCACCCCTTCGGATAGCGCATACAACAGGTATGATGGCTATTTCGAGTCGGAGATTACGGGTGGGCAGAATTTCGGAGTGGGTTCTGTTGACAAGTACCGTGACGCTTTCTTTGGGCCTCGCCAACTGAGCGACGATTACGCAACAGGTCTTGACGAGCAGACGGTTCTCGTCACGCTATCAGAGGACGATAAACCATCTATATCAATCGGATAAACATGGCTGAGAATATCAACATATCCATCGGCAACGTGGTGCGCCAAGGCGGCATAGCACGCATACGAATGCGCAGACCGTCGAGCACAGTCAACAAAGTATCGGTGAATGAGTGGCCTGTGCTGCTCAACGCCTTGGGCGCCACCCCATGGACAGACGTTACGAAGAACACGGGCTTCACGTACACATTCCCATTCGCCCTCGCCAAAGGTACAGGCTTTCCATACTGCTTACCAATGGAGCTTGACGGAGAGCCTGCAATCATGCGGTTGGGATAAATCACCAAAATACGCAAGACTATGACATTGAACATCAAGAATAAGAACACGGGAGACCTGCTGACGGCAACGGAGTTCAACCTTGTAGTGCAGGCTATCAAGGACAACGAGTCGGACATCAAACAGCTCGGAAATAGCGCGGTGAAGATGGTGGCCATCACACAGGCCGACTACGATGCGCTGGTGGCCTCAGGCAAGGTGGACGCTGACACATGGTATAACATCTTGGAGGAGGAATGACATGATCATCAAGCAAGGCAAGGAGCTGTCCGCTCGCTACATAGGCTCACGCGCCATCAGCGCGGTGTACCATGGCGCAAGACTCGTATGGGAGGCTATCAGCAGCTGCTTCGGCAGCGGCATGTGGATCAATGGCCGCCCATGGAGCAACACCGACGGATGGCGAAACTAAACAGAAATAACAAAAAACCGACATAAATCATGGCAAAGAAAGTAAGCGACAACGAAATCAAGGACATGACCGTCGACTGGGGCAAGGACACCACCAACGGCAATCTTCCTTTCAGTGGCCAAGCGGTGCAGGACTTCATCAAGCGGCAGTTTGGCACGAAGGTCGGCACATGGTGTTGGTCGCCCAACGTGGACGCAAGCAACTTCTACCACATCTGGGGGTTTGCCACAGAGGAGGACAAACAGAGCTATCTCGCCGACCCCGATGGAAACGCCTCCTTGCTGTTGGCCAACGAGGCGCTGCCTATCTCCACGGTGCAGGGCGACAGCTATGGTGCTTACCTGTTCACTGACGTGAGCGCATCCAAGGAGTTCGTGGTGATGGACGACGTGCTGAAGGTCAACCTACGCTTCTCGTCTGTCCGCAACTCGGGTGGCGATCGCCTGAACATGGGTGAGCAGGGCACGCTCGTCATACAGCGCAAGACAGGCAACGGTGACTGGCAGACGGTGGATGAGCGGCCAAACGCCATCGCCTCGTCCGACTATGCCGACACCACAAGTTTTACGTCCGTAGACCTCTCCAACTGCCTCGTCAACGGCAAGCAGCAGATACGTGTGCGCGCCTATTTCACCTATGAGGCCGACGACGGAGCGAAGAAGACGGCCACATCGGCTTTCGTGGTTATCGGTAGTTCCGTTACGAAGACACGACTCCTGCTCACGTTGGCCACACAGTGGCAGACACCGTTCACCTCGTCTGACATCAGCCTGTCCTACTACGTGCAAGGCAGCGTGGCGAAGACGCTCAACTACGAGGTCTCCAGCGCGTCGGGCGACACCGAGGCGAGCGGCAAGGTGGCTCTTGGAACGGCCGAGTATGTGGAGACGGCACGCGACATAGCCGTAAGCGGTCTTACGCACGGCGTGCATCACGTGAAGGCGTGGATCACGGTGGATGGCACCGACACACGCACGGACGACGTGCTCTCGCAGGTGATGGTTGCCACCGATAGCTCGGACGAGACCATCCTTGTTGCAGTCAACGACGCTGTTACCAAGGCCACAAATTTCATTCAGACCACCATCTTGCGCTTCGCCGTGCACAACCCCAAGGCCGACACAACGGACATTAAGCTCGTTGTGGGCAACTACTCGGGTACGGAGACCTATGCCACCTCCTCCATGAGCGTCGCCAATGGCGAGGTGACCGACTACAGCGTGGCTTTGGAGATCGACTCACAGGACACGTCCATCAACGCCTATATCCACATCAAGGACGCAAGCGGAAAGGACCTCTGCGACATCATCGGTTTTGTGGTGGACAACTCTCAGAACTTCGCTCCCACATCCAACCCCGACTTCGTGCTCAACCCCAAGGTGCGTAGCAACAACGAGGCCGACCCTGCGGTCATCATCAATGGCGCAGACGACAAGAATGTGCCGGCCACGTTCTCTGGATTCGGTTTCAAGACTGACGGTTGGGTGAGCGATGGCGAGGGCAACAAGTGTCTGCGTGTGCCATCGGGGGCTTCGGTGGCCATCGACTACGAGCCTTATTCGGCCTTCGTTGGATCGTCGGCCAAGACAGCCAGCCTGACGATGGAGTTCGACATCGCCACTCGCAACCTCGTCGATGAGAACGCGCCCCTGTTGCGCTGCTGCTCCTACGACACATCAGGCAACCCCGTTGGCTTTGAGCTGAAGGCCATCGAGGCCTGCTTCATGACCACGAATTTGCAGACAAGGCGCGATCAGGACGTGGCGTTCCAAAACGACACGAAGACGCATATCGCTGTGAACATCGTCTATAACTTGTCTTCGAGCGGCGTCAACTACATACGCCTTTTCGTCAACGGTGTCATCAACCGCGAAATGGAATACTCCACGACCGACAGCTTTGTGCAATACGTGAACGGTGTCATGACCTCACAGGGCATCCGTATCGGTGGCGTTGGCGCTGACATCGACATCTACGGCATGCGCATCTACAAGCGAGCCATCAGCGCAACACAGATCAGGCAGGACTACCTCGCCTCGTTGCGTACCACGGAGGAGAAGATGGATTTCCGAGAGGCCAACGACATCCTTGGCGACGGCAACCTCATCGACTACACCAAGGCGCGCGAGAAATACAACACCATCCTGTGGACGGGCGAGCTGCCCAGCTATGCTGACAAGAACAACAAGATTGGTGACGTAGACATCCATATCGTGGGCGACCCTGCACACAGTGGTACGATGGCCAACGTGGAGGCCAAGGGACAGGGCACGTCGTCAAGGGGCTACTGGAAGTGGAATACTCAGTTCAAGACATCCTACACGGACAGCTCAGGAGCGAGTGTGAAGACCGACTGGGTGGACGAGAACGGTGTGCACCATGGAGCGAAATACATGCTCCAAGAGGGCACGCCCTACGCTGAGAAGCTGGTGTGGAAGCTCAACTGGGCTTCGTCAATGCAGTCGCACAAGCTCGGGTCGGTCAACCTCTTCACCGACCTCTGGCGGCGCGTGGTGGGCGGCAACGGCATCACCAACTACACAGACTCAAATGGTGACAAGCCTTACGCCAACTGCCGTGTGTCGTGTGTGCAGAAGCCGTTTCTGCTCTTCCAACGCCTCACGCCCGACGCTGCTCCCGTGTTCTATGGCCTCGTAACGTTCGGTCCAGGCAAGGCCGACAAACCCACCATCGGCTACGATAAAAAGGTGTTTCCCGACTATTGCATGCTTGAGGGCTCTGACAACGGAATGCCCTTGACGGAGCACCGTGTGCCGTGGATGACCGACGAGGTGGCCTACAACGAGAGCGAGGAGGCTTACCAGTACAACGGCGAGAACCAGTGGGACTTCGACGCGGGCAACCAAAAGATGGTGGAAAAGTACTTCGTGCCTGCCTACAACTTCGCGTTCCTGCACAACAACAACATCACTTTCTTTGATGGCAATTACGAGAGCCTGCTTTCGGCCAGTCTCGACCAGACCAAGGCCTACTGGGTCACAAAGGACTCCACGGAGAGCGCCTACAGGAAATTCGATCTCTTCCGCTACGACTTCATCACGGCCTCATGGGTCAGCGCAAGCGCCACGAAGACCAGTGGGGTGTACGACCGCATGAACCTCGCCGTGCAGACAGGCATCACGCCATCGGGCAACAACTGGGGCAAGATCAACGCTCAGTTCATCGCTTGGCGTGTGGCCGACTTCAAGGCTGGCGTTGGCAAGCATTTCAACGTGACGGACACCATGTACTCCATGAACTTCCACAAGTTGATTGGTGCGAGCGACAACCGATGCAAGAACACATATCAGTATCTCGACCCTGTGACGCACCTCATCTGCTTCCAGAGCGACGATGATGATACGATCTTCCTCACCGACAACGTAGGACGCAAAAACAAACCCTATTATGTTGAGGAGCACGACGTGGACGCTTCGGGCAACGCCTACTGGAACGGTGGCGACAATGGTTTCTACAACCTCATGGAGGCTGCTTTCCCCGACGACCTGAAAACGGTCATGTTCACCATGCTGCGCGAGATGGCCTCGCTTGGCGGCGGCAATGTGGCAGGGTGCATGGATAAGTATTATTTCGCTGTTCAGCGTTATTTCCCTGCGGTGGCCTACAACGAGACCGCACGACTGCTCTACGAGGAGGCAGAGGTGCACTACAAGGACGGAACTTACAGTCCGAGCACACCGCCTCTCCCACAGTCGCTTGGCGACCAGTTGCAGGGTGAGCTGCAATGGTGGAAGCGCCGCGAGATCTACATGGCGAGCTATGCGCGCTATGGCGCTTTTGGCGTCAAGGATAGCGTGGGCGGAGAGGCTGGCAGCGATGCTGGCGCGCTTGTATTCCGCTCCATCGCCACCACGGCAGGAACCAACCCGACATATAAGTTCACGGTCACGCCCATGATGTGGCTCTATCCGTCGTTCGCCCGTGGAACGGCCGAGTACGACGGCTTCACACGCGTGAAGGCTGGCGAGGCGTTCACGTCAACGGTCATTCAGAGCGATGGCAACACCAACGTTTATATCCGCGGCATCAACTATTACAAGTCGGTGGGCGCTTTTGGCGACAAGTCGGTAGGCGAGGCGTTCAACCTCTCTGCCGAGAAGCTGGAGGCGTTCGAGGCCAAGAAGGGCTCATCGGCCATGGAGTTCCGCGCCACGTCCATCAACATCAACACCCCCATGATGAACCGACTCGACCTCAACGGTGCGGCCACCCTGAGCGGTGAGCTCGACCTGAGCGGCGAGACAAAGTTGGTGACGGCCGACCTTATGGGCACAGGGCTGACAAACGTCATTCTCCCTCAGACGAGCACGCTGAGAACAGTCAAGCTGCCTGCCGTGAGGAGCGTCGCGCTGAGCGAGGTGCCTAATCTTTCTTCGTTCTCTATCGAGGACGTGAAGAACCTCCAGAGTATCACCATTGGCGCGAACGTGGGCAGCGGAGCGAATGTCGTGCAGATGCTTGCAAACCTTCGCACGCAAGGAAAGCAGCTTAGCAGCCTTACGGCCTACGGTGTTGACTGGGCGAATGTGCCCACTGGCGTAATGGACTACATTGCCGACATCACGGACACTAAACTGACAGGCGTCATACATGTCACGGGCAATCTCTCACAGGACACTGTGGCTAAGCTCGTTGAAAAGTTCGGTGAGATTTGGAAAGAGAGCAACGCACTCTATGTGGACTACAATAAGGTTAAGGTGCAACAAGTGAACATTAAGGTGCGCAAGTACGCCGACGACAAGACGACCATCCAACCCGTCATAGAATTGCTGCCCATATCGGCTAACGCCATTGTGAGCCGCGTGTGGAGCGTGGACGACAACAGTCATGTAAGTATTGACAGCAAGACTGGCGTTATCACCGTGAATAGCCTTGGAAGCGAAGCGGACGACACAAAGGTCAACATTATCCTGAAGATGACCAACACTGATGGCACGGAGGTGACGAGCAACGCTGCTACGCTTCACCTTTACACGCATACGCTGGCTTTGGGCGATTACGTCTATAATGATGGCAGTTGGAGCGATTATGGTTTTGAGCCCGACAGAGACCTCATTGGCATTTTCTTCTACGAAGACAAGGATGCTGGCGAGAGACTTATGGTAAGCCCAACGAGGTTTAGTGGTGCTTTCGGATTAAGTCGCGAAAAAGTACCCAATGTTGCGTTGACTGACGACGCGGAGTATGACGCTTATTCGCTTGGAGACACTCCCCGATTTGCAGATTCACGAAAGGACGGGGTAGGGTTAACAACAATATCATCTGTGATATATGATAAGTATAGGTACATATTTGACCCACTTGGATATAAAGAACTTGATAAGATTCCTACTGGGCAGTACAACACGCTCATGCTCATAGGACATCGTAATAAGATTTTACAAGACAGCGGTATCTCGCTTGAAGTTCCTGAGGCTTCCGAAACGCAATCAGAATTAGAAGTTCTCGATTCCGCTTGCGAAAGTATCGTAAACAAGAAAGGCGAGTATTATGATGGTTTTTACTATCCTGTACCCTCTAAGTGCTACGCATTCCAGCCAAGAGTTGCCGAGGGGCGAAAACTTGCAGATAAGTTCAGCGCGCACCACTGGTGGTTGCCGAACCACGGAGAAAGACACATCTTCGCTATACCTGTCGGCTTGTATTTTTACAAAAACGACAAATACAACTGGCAAAACACCGTAATGTATCGCGCCATTGAAGACAAGATCTTTCCTGCGCCCGTACTATACTTCCAATTCGCGGCAAGTTCTTTCCTTTCTGTTAGTACAGACTGGATGTGCAATGTTTATTCCGTCAATGCAAACAATAGCTCTGGAGGCTCTACTTACACGAATAATCTCATGTATAGAAGCGTAGATTTCAGTCCAATTTGTAAATTTTAGAAATTATGCACATCACCACCACAGACAACCTCCCCGTGAGGTTCAGCAAGCGCATCGATCTCGGTCAACAGGTGGCCACGTTCTCCTACATCGAGAGCACTGGTAGTGACGAATATCTCGTCGGCACATACACGTTGCCCAACGCGGTGTTCGATTACGACGCTATCGTCAACGCCATCGTGAGCGACGCTTACCCAACGGATAAGATGCAGGCCGTGATCAACAACTACCTGCTTGATCCTTCGGAGGAGGACATCAAGGCCGAGTTTGAGCAGATGCAAGCATTTAGGAAGAAGGCCAAGGCATACGCCAAGGACTTGCTGCAATACGTCAAGGACAACAATCTATGGCGATTTTAGTCAACACGTTTAACTTTTAACACTTCGTTTATGAAAAAACTGAATGAGTTTATTGAGAAGGTGGGCATGGATAAGGTGGCCCACTTCTTCGGGATTGCTCTCGTGGCGCTCATCGTGTCACTTGTCTTTACCAAGGCCAACCCTGGCGAGCCTGCCGCCACTTATGCCGCCTGTGGCTTCATTGGCGGTGTCATCGTGGCCATTGCCAAGGAGGCCGTAGATTTCTTCTCGGGCAACCAGTTCGAGAATTTTAGCCTGTCCGACATCGCAGCCGGTGCGGCAGGTGCTTTCGTGGCGTCCATAGTAGCGTTGGTGTTCTTATAAAAATACGGGAGGGTATTAGGGATGGAGAACATAGTACAGATACTCACCTTGCTTGTGTCAAGCGCCTTCCCTACCCCATCATGCTTTTCTATTATCCTTACATACAGAAAAAGAGCCTGCTACTCTCACGAGCGGCAGGCTTGATTATAACATTTCAATACTTTATAGAATATGAATCTAAAAAGCATTTGCAAAGTTACGATAAAAATCTTGTAATTGCAAGAGCATTAGTTCTTCATCCCTTGTTTTTATATAATGTGGCGAATATGTTTCTTATTTCTTCCATGCCCATATTTGTTGGGCATTCTTTTCGCTATACAGTCTTATCGTTTCCTTCTCCCTTTCGTAGATGAATGAGTAGGTCCCCGCTGTTGGCGTGAGATACTTGTCGAAAGTGACGTGGCCATTCTTGGTCGTGCAGGTTGTGGTGAAATCTATGTTCTCGCTTGGAGCCGTGAAGCGCACCTTACCACTCTTGTTGATTGTCATCTTGAAATCGATGGGCTGACCGTTTTTGTACCCAGTCTCCATCCATGTACCTACAAGAGCGCCATCGTGGACGGAAGCATCTGTGTAGTCAACAAATTCGTTTTTTGTGCCGTAGCTCACCATGTAGCTGCTCAGTTCATGTGCGTCACCATTTGGAGCTGTAGCTCTGATACTCTTAAAGTTAGACCGCAGTTCGGTAATCGTGAGCGATCCGTAAAGAATAGAGTTCCAGTCGAAGCCCTCGTATGCGCCCGTCGTAAATGTGGTGACGAGCTTGCCGTCCGCTACCGCCCACGTACCGAAGAAGTTCGACTCTGCCCATGTGAGCGACCCCGACGTAACGCGACCGCTGCTCTTACAGGTTACCAGTCGGTTGCGGTAGAAGCGGAACTCGCTGCGTTTGCTCTGGTCCAGATACCACTTATACCCCGTGACGTATTCCTCCACTCGTTGCTCACTGAACGTGCCGTCGTCGCCGTCGTCATCGCTGCAACTGCCCATACTCACACATGCTGCCGCCATCGTCGCCAATAGCAACATCATCTTGATTGATTTTTTCATACGTTAATACTTTGATACGTTAATACTTTTATACTCATGTACGTTAATATTTAGATACGCCCATACTCATCCTATGCCCATATCCTCCCATTCCGGTATTCTTGCATTCCAATACTTTCGTACCAAAATACGTTCGTACTTTCATACGCCAATATTTTTATACTGCATTTCCCTCTTCTTCCACCTCTATTCAGGTAAAAGGACAAAAGAGTTGTAGTTTTCTTAAAAACTGAGATTATGCCATAGCAAGAATAAGAATAGCTATTAAGAGCTTTCGGTTGTTGATTATCTTCTTCATATACTTATTTTTCTTCTGATAATAATTGAAATCTTTGTCCGCAACGTGGGCAGGTAAATATTTGAGTGTTTTTGTACTCTTTTTCTGAAAATAGATCATCTTTACGCTTGGAGTATGGCACATAGTCTGGTTCTATGGGAAGGAGATCCCATGTTGGAACTTCAAGGATGGATGCAATCCGTTCTAACACCTCGAGTGTAGGGTTGTTTTTAAGATGAAAATAAACGGTAGGTATTGAAACATTCATCAGCTCGGCAAGTTTTATCGCCGATATACCTCGTTCTTCCATAAGACTACGGATGCGTTCGGCGATAGCCTTCGACATCGCGGTCTGTTCTTTTTTCTTATACTCTTTTGCCATAAATAATACATTTGCTTTATTTCTGCTTGCAAAGTTATATAATTATATTAAAACCTGCAAGCGTTTTATATAAATTTATTGGGTTTGTGGGAAAATAATTGTTTTCTGTAATATTTATGTCTGTTTTGTGTAAAATCCGACTTGCTGAATTGTATTATTGTACCTTTATCCGTAGTTTGTTTTACCTCATATAGTGATGTATTGTTTTTCGAATTATTTACATTACCCTCTTTAATTCTGTACAGACAATCCCGAGCATAAAACCTAAGTCGTTGATTTTTAGTGGTATTACGAGCTTTCTCAAGGTCCCGAAAAAAATCCGAATTTTAAGGCTCGACTTTGAGCATGCCGCCACGCTGAAATCCGTCGCCATTCACCCCCGGAGGGGTGGGGGGAATATGCGCACGCGGTCCACCGGCGGCGCGGCGTTGGATGGATCGCAGCCAGGCGCGTTGCTGTAAAGTATCCAGGCGCGCGAAAATCATATATATATAAATCTGTCTCTTATACACATCTCCGAGCCCAC
>ERZ1026856.49-NODE-49-length-90684-cov-15.759183_pt1 | contig 90684 bp, 77 predicted proteins | sample MGYA00380158_ERZ1026856 | MGnify/ENA primary metagenome ERZ1026856 (study PRJEB33269, sample SAMEA4719794) | human gut metagenome | biome: human-associated habitat; feature: organic feature; material: feces | place: Cameroon | collected 2013-10 ... | reverse complement strand
GAAATCACGATGGATACTTTCTTAGTACCGCTGCCAGCGACAACAAGCGGAAGCGCTCCTGAAAACAAACAGTTCTATTTTTTATTTTATAAAGTTGTTATGCATGCAATACAGTAGCTCTGGAAATCCGTAACACCACCTGCAAGCGGCAGTTCATAAGTTAAACTCCGGCTTAATATTTGAATACCGCCACTCCATAGCCGGAAAGTGGATATGCAAAGGAGAACTCTCTTCCATCGCACTCTGATTTCACAGCTTTGTAGGATACCGGTTTTTCAATTCCTTCACCGCCAAATTCGGCAGCATCACTGTCTAAGACAAGTTTATATGTCTTTTTCTTTGGCACGCCGACACGGTAATCTGGGCGGGCAACCGGAGTAAAGTTGCATACAAACAGCATATTGTTCTTTCCATCTTTACTCTTGCGGACAAAACTGTAAATGCTGCGGTCTGCGTCATCCGCATTGATCCACTCAAAACCATCCCAATTGCCGTCTAATTCATAGAGACACGGATTCTTCTGGTATAAGTGGAGGAGTGCTTTTACCCAGTCCTGCATATGTTTGTGATCCGGGTTCTCGAGCAGATACCAGTCTAACTCTCTCTCCTCACTCCACTCCTGAAGCTGGGCAAATTCCTGTCCCATAAACAAAAGTTTTTTGCCCGGATGCCCAAGCATAAAAGCATAACCAACCATAAGATTCTGGAATTTGTCTCTTCCGAGTCCAGGCATCTTATTGAGCATAGAGCATTTTAAATGTACCACTTCGTCATGAGATAACACCAGGATATAATGTTCGCTCGCATTATAACTCATGGCAAATGTCATTTTATGATGATTATTTTTTCTAAAATATGGGTCTAACTTCATATAATCAAGGAAGTCATGCATCCATCCCATATTCCATTTATAACTAAAGTTCAGTCCGTCCTCTTCCACCGGACCGGTCACTTTCGGCCATGCAGTAGATTCCTCTGCGATCATCACCGCTCCGTGGTTACGTCCCAGAATCAATGTGTTAATATGCTTAAAGAACTCAATGGCTTCCAGATTCTTATTATCGCCATATTTATTGCGGACCCACTGCCCTTCTTCTTTTCCATAATCCAGATATAACATAGAGGCAACCGCATCCACACGGAGACCATCAATATGATAGTGTTCTACCCACATCAGCGCACTGCCGATCAGGAAGTTCTTCACCTCATTTTTGCCATAATCAAAAATCTTGGTTCCCCAGTCCGGATGCTCTCCCATTCTTGGATCTGCATACTCATACAGGCATGTGCCATCAAACTCTGCCAGTCCATGGGCATCTTTTGGAAAATGCGCCGGTACCCAATCCAGGATCACACCGATTTTATTCTTGTGACACTCATTGATAAAATAGGCAAAATCCTCCGGCTTTCCGTAACGGGAGGTCGGTGCATAGTATCCGGTTACCTGATATCCCCAGGAACCATCAAACGGATACTCCGAAATACCCATCAGCTCAATGTGTGTGTACCCCATTTCTTTTACATATGGGATTAGATAGGTTACGAGATCCCTGTAACTGTAAAATCCTTCATCATCCCTGCCCGGATGACGTTTCCAGGAGCCCGGATGAACCTCGTAGATTGCCATCGGCTGTGCATACACATCCTCTTCTTTTTTACGATCCTCCATCCACTTGCTGTCTGTCCATTTAAAATGTTCAATATCCGCAATCGCAGATGCTGTTCCCGGCCGGAGTTCTGCATAATTTGCATAAGGATCTGCCTTATAAAGACGCTTGCCATCTTTTGTCTCGATCAGATACTTATATAGCTCCCCCTCCTGCAATCCCGGAATGAACAATTCGTAAATCCCCATTGTCTCCGGTTTCAGGCGTGTCATCTCATTTGCTGTCTCATTCCATCCGTTAAATGAGCCGATTACGAAAACTCTTTCCGCATTCGGTGCCCACAGGTCGAAGTATACTCCCTTTACTCCTTTTACCTCTGCAAAATGTGCACCCAGCTTCCGATAAATATCGTAATGTGTCGCCTGACCGAACAGATAGCGGTCTAATTCAGTAAAATTTGCCATAATCCCTACCCCTCTTCACTTCTATCTCTAAACCGCAGACTCACTGTGGTTTTCTTCTTTAGTCAAAATCTTTCTCCCGTAAGATAATGTAATCATCCTCATCATATCTTCTGGATGTGATAATGCTGAACGCCTTTTTCAAACCACCCTTTTCAGAATGTGCTACTGCTTTATCAACGATCTCTTTTACCTCTGTCAGAGTTGTCTCCCTGTCAGCATGCTCAATATTACTGATGCTGTTATACAGCGCCAGCACACCCATCTCATCAATGGTATATCCCAATTCATTTGCATAAGATTTTGCAAACGAAACCAGCTCATCACTGGTAAAAATAGGAATATTGATCTTCTCAGAAAACTTCGCTGCAAATCCATCATCTCTGGATAAAGCCTTCTGGATTCCGTGTTTTGTATCCTCAATGATCACAAGCACTCCACTTGTATCCTGTTCTAATAAAAGAGAAAGTTTTAACGCTGTCTCCCGGGACAGATCTCCGGCTTTTTCGATGATCAGGCAGCCACCGGCTACTTTTTTCAGCAATGCTGCAACATCCTTCTGATTGAGGACAGATGCTTCGATCTTGCCAATCTTGCCATTTGGCTTTCCGGTTTCTTTCTGTAATGCCTTGATCATACTCGTCGCAAGCACTGTCTTACCGCTTCCGGAACCGCCCTGTATGATCATATTTCCGGTTCCTGCTGTCGTTCCCTTCGCCAGATGCTGGGATGCACCTGTAAGTGCCTGACAAAGCTGTTCCTCCATACCCGTAATTGGTACAAAATATGTAAAGATTTCTCTTAATTCTTTTGAAAGCTTGCTGATCGTATCCGGAACTTCAAATGCCTCCGGTTCCGCAATGGCAGGAAGAATCTCTTCTGCTGTCTCCTCTTTTCCAAAATCTAAATCACCCGGCAGTTCGATCTCCGGTAATTCTTCTTTTTCTACCGATTCTTTTGCCATCTGGCGTGCAGTCTCTGCTAAGATAGCTGCTTCCACATCTTCTGCAGATGTTCCTGCATCTGCTGCGTCAGCTGCTTCTGCCAGCATTTCCGGTCTGGTCTGCTCTCGTGTGTATTCCGCAAAAGATACTACATTCTCCTGTGGAATTTCTGCATCCAGCTCCTCGAAGTCCTCATCCTCCCACTGATTGTCAATATCATCCAATCCTTCCGGCATTGCGATTTCCGGAAGTTCTTCCTCTGTCATTAATTCCTGTACACCGGCTGCCACAACGTTCTGTGCCGCGTCTTCCGCAGCCACACCTGCGTTTGCCATATAATCTCCAACCGGAGATGCTCCGACAGCTGCAAGCTGCTCATCCATCTGTGCATTTTCATCACTGAGGCGGTCGATCTCCTGTTGTAAAAACTGGTTCATGTTCGTAACCATAGAGACTGCATTGTCATTCGGCTGCCCGTCTTTGCTTAAGTATTTCTGATCCAGAAGGTCTTTTGGTGTCAAGCCGGAATCAAGCATTGGAATGACATCCGCAAGGCGTCCCAGAAGTTCTTCCGCTTCCTGAAGTGCTCTCGCTTTTGCAGATTCAAGCTTTCTCTGTTCTGCTTCCTGCAAGGCTGCCTCTGCGGCACGTTTGGTCTTTTCCCAATCAGCAAGCACATCCTCAATGCTCATCTGACCGGATACCTGTGGCTCTGCAACTCTACCTCCCTGCATATAAAGGCTCATCTGGCCATCCTCATCCACTAACATCTCCTGGAAATTGGATTTCAAGGAATTATCAATCTCCTCATCTGTCTCAATATGCTGGTAAACCTCTTCTTCCTGCGGTACTTCCTCTTTCTCGGATGGAATCTGGAGATATGGAATATCCTCTACCAGTTTCTTAATGTTATCCATCGTATCATTGACTGCCTCTTTTTCTGTGGCATTCATGATCTCCTGCATACTTCTCTGGAGTTCTTCCTGCAGATTCTGTGTGTTAAAGCGCTCCGCAGACATCTTCACATCTTTGATCTGCACCGGTTCCGGTACGATCTCTCCAGATTCTAACTGATCTTCCGGTCTCACTTCCACAACACCGTCATGTCTCTGACGGAATGTGCGGTACTTGTCTTCCTGCTGTTTTGTCAGTGGCTGGTACAGCATCTTTAATTCTAATGCACGTTCCACATATGGGCCATCACCAAACCATAAGATCAGTTCGTCGCAGGCATCGATACATTTTTCGCTCATGCCTGCTTTATGGTACAGATATGCAAGCTCATATGCCCACTCTTCAGAATACTCCTGCTCTTTGAGTTCTTCTAAAATGCCAATAAGGGTGCCATTATCTGCACCCTGCGCTTTGCTTATCTCATACTTTAACACGTATTTTAAATTATCATGAGGTGCAATCTCCACAAACTCCTGATAATACTCTTTTGCCTCATCAAAACTCTTTGTCCTGATTGCAACCTCTGCAAGACGATAAATGATCATTCTGCCGATTGGCGACTTGTCATAAGCCGTCAGCAAAACATCCTTGCTCTCATCGTAACGCCCTACTTTCTCGTAGATTTCCCCTACTTTTACCAGAGCGTTAATGTTCTTTATCTTACGCCAGTTGATGGTATCCGCAATCTCAGCCGCCTCTTCGTATTTTCCCTCGGCTGTGAGTGATTTCATCTGATCCAGCTTTAATTTGTATTCATATTTATCCAATTCTGCCACCTCAAACTGTGCATTTCACGTAATGATCCATTACCTTTTTCACTTTGTCTATGTTATCTTTTAGTTTATCATAGGCACAATTAGATGTCAAAAATTATCATGCTTCCCCTGCCGATTTTTCATCCTGTTTTTTGTTCTTTTTTGGGGTTTCATAAACCGGCTGATTGGTGTGCTTATCGATGTGCTCAAGATTAACATAATCTATCTCTGTTTCCGGGATTCCACGCTTTTTCAGGAAATAAGTGACAACATTGGAAACAATATAATAAATCACTGCCATAATTGGCACACCAAGTAACATTCCCGGGAATCCCCACAGACCGCCAAATACCAGAATGGCAAATACAACCCAGAAAGAGGAAAGTCCGGTGGAATCTCCAAGGATCTTCGGTCCGATAATATTTCCATCTACCTGCTGTAAAATGATAACAAAAATCAGGAAATATAATCCCTGTACCGGATTCTGTAAAACAATAATGATAAAGGATGGGATTGCCCCGATAAAAGGTCCAAAAAATGGGATAATATTGGTCACACCAATGATCACAGCCACCAGCATGGTATCCGGCATTTTCATGATTGCAAGCACGATATAGGCAATCACACCGATAATGGCAGAATCTAAAATTTTTCCACTGATAAATCCGCCAAAGATCTCGTTACTCTTTCGGACAGTCTCTACTACAACGTTGGCGCGAACCGGTTTGAACATTGCATAAATAATCTTCTTTGCCTGACCTGCAAACTTCTCCTGACTCGCCATAACATACACAGAGATGATAAGTCCGACCAGAATATTGATCACAAATTTTACTCCGGTGATCACTCCGCTGGTAATGGAAGTAATATAAACTTCTGCCTGTGGAAGCAGCGTGTTTTTCATCCAGTTTTCAAAGAAATTGCTCGCCTGCGTGATCGCTTCCTCCGCAATGTCCGCGATCTGACTGTCTCCCTTGGCGATATCATTGATCCAGTCAACAAGCGAACGCACCTCCGCAGGGAGTGTGGATATGATGCCCTGTATGCTCTGGATGATGGATGGAACGATCGCAGCGATCAGCAGAACAATGATGCCTACCAAAAACAGCAGTGCACCTGCGATTGCCAGTCCTCTTGATACTTTTTTTGCCTTTTTCTCACTCTTCATCTTTCCCTTAAAGAGGGAAAATAACTTTCCATCTATGAGTTTCATCAACGGATTCAGAAGATATGCCACAACCAGTCCGATAATGATCGGCTGTAAAATATAGGTCAGTTTCTTCCAGAAATCTGTAAACCCATTATAGCGGTATATGACAAAGAAAAATAAAATGCAGCAACAGAATGTGATAAAAATAGCAAGCGCTATGATCGTGATCTGTTTCAGATGAAATTCATCTGTCTTTTTTGTCTTCGGTGTCTGTACCTGTTCGTTTTGTTTTAGTTCTTCCAACTTAAGCTCTCCTTTTTCTGCCGGAAACGACTTGTGCAAACATGCGCTTCTAAGCGTAATTGATACTCTCATTCTAACGCAAAAACAGAGGTCTGTCACTAAGCAGACCTCTGTTTTTATTATCTTTTTAGATTTATAAATTAACCACGGTAGTAATTGATGAGACAGCCTTTTAAAATGATCTCCCGCTCATCATCCGTCAGGGCATCCATATGAAGGCTGAATGGTTTTAATGCGCCGTCTTTCACTGCGTAAGCCTGAATTTCAGACTGCTTATCCTCAACAGCTTTTCTGATTTCCGGAATAAAGAGATAATCCAGATTTTCAAATGGAAGATCACCTTTTCCGATAATGAATGGCAGCATGCCCCAGTTGATCAGATTGGAACGATAACGTTTGGTTGCATACTCATTCGCAATGTTCGCCCAGCCTCCGAGTACCTTCTGGCAGGAAGCAGCCTGCTCACGCGCGGAACCGTCCCCCGGTTTCACTGCAAAAATGGTACTTCCAAATCCTGCATAGCCTTTCTCTTTTCTCGCTTTCTCACCAAAATCAGGATAAACTGTCTTGATCGTATCGATCACTGCCTGCAATTCCGGTACAGCCTCAACCGGACACTCTCCGGCTTCCACTGCCTTCTCTGCTTTCTGGATCTCTTTTGCACGTCCCACATAGAGCGGATCTTTTCTGGAAAGTGCAAACTCTGCCAGTCCAAGCGGATTGGATCGGAAGGAGGAAGTCTCTCCGGATGGGATCAACTCGTCAGTTGTCGTAACTGGATCATGGATCTCTGAAACAACCTTTAATACCATATGCTCCGGTAATGCACTCATTGCCGGCCAGTCTTTGATATTTGGTCCAAACTGGATCTCCACACTTGGATCAGCCACTCCCTTGCTGTCAAAGACGCGGTTCTCGTAAATCTTCTTGTCGAAGAAGTATTTCGGTTTTGTATAATTTACATCCAGATCGGTAGCTGCGGTCAAATATCCCTTATTTGCTGCAGTTGCTGCAATGGATCTTGCATCCATAAGCGCAACGGATGCAACCTGTCCCTTCTGGACCTTGGAACCTTCGCGGTTCGGGAAGTTTCTTGTGGAGTGACGGATAGAAAATGCGTTATTTGCAGGAGTATCTCCGGCACCAAAGCAAGGGCCGCAGAACGCTGTTTTGACGATCGCTCCTGTCTCCATGAGGCTTGCCACTGCACCATTTTTTACAAGTTCCATGTAAATCGGGGTACTTGCCGGATATACGCTCAATGTAAACTCATCCGGTCCGATGCTTGCACCTTTTAAAATGTCTGCGGCATCACAGATATTTTCAAATCCACCGCCGGCACAGCCCGCAATAATTCCCTGATCTACATAAAGCTTTCCGTTTCTTACTTTGCTCTTTAAATCTAATTTTACAGCTCCGTCGAAGCTGACTTCTGCACGTTTCTCGCAGTCGTCCAGAATATCCATCAGATTTGCATTCAGCTCTTCGATGGTATAAGTGTTGCTTGGATGGAATGGCATTGCGATCATTGGTCTGATCTGACCGAGGTCAATCTCGATCATTCCATCATAGTAAGCCACATCCCCCGGATTCAGCTCTTTGTATGCCTGTGGTCTTCCATGGATCGCATAGAAATCCTGTACCTTTTCATCGGTTCTCCAGATAGAGGAAAGGCAGGTCGTCTCGGTCGTCATAACGTCCACACCGATACGGAAATCAACGCTTAAGTTCGACACACCCGGTCCCACAAATTCCATGACTTTATTCTTCACATAACCTTTATCAAACACTTCACCGATAATGGCGAGGGCAACGTCCTGAGGTCCAACCCCTTTCTGTGGTGTTCCGGTCAGGTAAACACCTACAACGCCCGGCATATCAATATCATATGTTTTGTTCAGTAACTGTTTTACAAGCTCCGGTCCGCCTTCGCCGACTGCCATGGTTCCCAATGCACCGTAGCGGGTATGGGAATCAGATCCTAAGATCATGGCTCCGCTCTCTGCTAACATCTCTCTTGCAAACTGGTGGATCACTGCCTGATGTGGTGGAACATAAACTCCACCGTATTTTTTTGCACAGGTAAGTCCAAACATGTGGTCATCTTCGTTGATCGTACCACCGACTGCACATAAACTGTTATGGCAGTTTGTCAGGACGTATGGCATTGGAAAACGCTCTAAGCCAGATGCTCTTGCGGTCTGAATGATTCCTACAAACGTAATATCATGTGAGGTAAGCTTGTCAAATCTAACCTGAAGCTTGTCCATGTTTCCTGAAGTATTATGTTTTTTCAAAATACCATAAGCAATGGTATTTTCGGCAGCCTGCTCTTTTGTGACAGCTTTTCCCGTCTTCTGCTGTACCTCTGCCGCGTCCGTCATAATTTCTTTTCCGTTTACAAGGTAAACGCCACTATCATATAATTTCATACGTTCCTCCATCCCAATCTCCGGCGAAGCTTTCTAACTCAACTCGTCTTTCGCGCTTTTATATGAATTATAAAGATACTCCCTGTAAAAATCAAGACTTTCATACACTAAATTAATAAATCAATTGTTTTATGCATTTAAAAAAGAACTCCGGGAATCCCCAAAGTTCTTTCTCTTCTAAATGATTGTTTTCAATCCGGCGAGTGTATCAAATTTTGCATACAGAAGTTTTGCTGTCTCCTCGTCCGGTTCTGCGAGATCCGGCACCATCACAACAGAAAGCCCTGCGCGGTATGCAGATAAGATTCCATTTGGCGAATCTTCCACCGCAATGCAATCCTTTGGTTTCTCCCCAATCTGCTCACATGCATAAAGGTACACGTCAGGCTCCGGTTTTCCGTTCTCTACGGTTGTGGCGCTCACAAGCTGATCAAATTTATCGTAGATACCAATCTGTGTGAGATACTGCTTTGTACGTTCCGGATCCGTTGCTGTTGCAACGGCAGTCTTGATGTTCTTTGAGCGGAGATAATCCAGGATTTCATCCACATCCGGCTTTTTCTCAATCCCATTTTTGTCAATATGTTCTTTCATGAGCTGTTTGCGTCTCGCCCGGATCGCTTCATAATCAAATTCCGGTCCAAATATCTTTTGCAGATAAGGTCCTGCATACTTTGTTGCAAGGCTGCGGATTGCAAGTCCATGCTCTCTGGTAAAATAAAATCCCGCCTCTTTTGCCGCCTGCTGCCAGTATATATTCAACCATTTTTCTGTGTCAATTAGCACGCCATCCATGTCAAAAATAACTGCTTTTATCATTCTTCCTCTGTTCTCTCCTCTGGTTCTAACTCTTCAATCTCGTAATCATCTTCGCTTGCCGGCTCTTCCATTTTCGGATTACTGCTGTTCTCGTCTACATATTGTGGGAATGTAATAGATGCCTTAAACAGATCACCATCCACCTTAATGTCAAACACTCCACCCATTAAAACCGTAAGGCTCTTTGCGATGGAAAGTCCCAGACCACTTCCCTCGGTCGTTCTCGACGAATCCCCGCGGATAAAACGTTCCGTCAGATCTCCGGCATTGCTGTTTTCCCTTGCAAGGGAACGTTCTGATACATTCTTAATGGAAAAGACAACCTTTTCTTCCACATATGCAATATCCACATACACCCTTGTTTTTTCCAGTGCATACTTTGCAACATTATTATAAAGATTTTCAATCACGCGGTAAAGCTGTCTGCCATCTGCGCGGATGAGCACAGCTGTTTTTGGAAGTTTTGTTACAATCGTAAGCTCCTTCTGCTCAAACTTTTCATTAAACTCTCCACTCGTCTGATAGACAAGTTCTACAAGATCAATGACCTGCATGTCAAGTTTCACATTACCGGAACTGATCTTAGATGCCTCCACAAGATCCGCTGTAAGCTGCTTTAACCGCTGTGATTTTTCATCCAGAATCTTAATATATCCCTGCACACGCTCATTATCAATTTTTTCCAGCTTCATCAGGTTTACATAATTAATAATTGATGTCAGTGGTGTTTTGATATCATGAGATACATTTGTGATAAGATCTGCCTTCATGCGTTCATTTTTGGTGCTGTCATCCACTGCATGTAAAAGACCTTCTCCAATGTTATTGATCGCCTCCGCAAGACTTTTCTCCTCGCCGTGCAGCTGTTCAATGTCAATTTTCCCGGAAAGCGCTCCGTCCCTGATCTTCTCCACACCCAGCCGGATCTGATACTGCTCCACTGCCTTTCGCAGGATCATGTAACACTCTCCCGCTGAAAATAAGAGCAGCAGCACCAGCGCAGTCACGCTCTGATAGTAAAATGCACCGACCGCCAATACGAAGCAGACAGCCATGTGTCCTGCAAAAAGCAGCAGCACACGCACCGTTGTTTTCTGTCTGGCAAATACTTTGCGGATGCCTCTTTCGAGCCAGCACGCAACGCTTGTCTCCCAGAGCATCTCCGCTTTCATTCTGCGCACCATGCTCAGATAAAAGATCAGGAATAATCCGTCGATCACAAGACTCACGGTTCCCGATGCTACAATGATCCCGTAAACAGCCCATTCCTCACTGTTTACTTTGGCAATGAGGATCACAAGCTCTGCCATCATAAAAATAAAAGCCGCCACCAGGATCTCCGTCTTGATCTTATCGATCGGATTCAGATGGATTTTCTCCTCACCTGTGCGGCGTCCGGTTGCCAAAGTCAGATAAACCAGTGAGATGATCCATCCCATCAGACTGACCAGACCACAGAAAATACAGACCTTGATCCATGGATGAAGCTGTTCGTACTCCCGGGATGCCTCATAAATATCATCTTCTGCAGACAGTTCCGTATCGATCCCGATGATCAGTGTCATGTCATCTGCAGGCCAGAGCATCTGATTTCCGCCGCCAAAGAAGTAGTCTGCCATACCGTTAATGTCAGTGCCAAATTCTTTGTCCACAAGATCATAGATCAGGTAATTTCCCATGGTCTTCGCCTCCATCAGCACAGCTTCCACGTCAAACTCCTGTCCTTCCTTCGTGTCCGGCTGATTTGTGTACCACGCCTCACCAATCCTGTACCAATAGCAGAAATTACTCTCACCGCTCTTAAACTCATTGGTGTATTGCAGATAACGCCTGTTCTCCTCTGAAGTGCGGCTTTCACCTTTGATCAGCAAACGAAGATAATCGCTCAGATCATCACATTTTTTTTCAATACATTTTGTGTAATAACCGGAATCCAGAAACTGTTCTGTTCCAACGTCTGACAACTCAAAAATATTTTTACTAAGCATGGATGCCAGCAAAAATACAGATATGGTCAAGACCACTGTAAAAAACAGATGCAGGATCAGACCTGTCAGTTTTGTTCCGTAGGAATAAGGATGGTTCTCCATAAATTCTCCTTAACACTTAATTCTTATCAATCTTGTAGCCAACGCCCCATACTACTTTCAGATAGCGGGGTTCTTTTGGATTAATCTCAATCTTCTCGCGGATATGGCGGATGTGCACTGCCACTGTATTATCCGCTCCGATCGCATCCTCATTCCAGATGCTCTCATAAATCTGGTTGATGGAAAATACTTTTCCCTGGTTCTTTACTAACAGTAAAAGAATATTATACTCAATCGGCGTAAGCTTCACTACTTCACCATCCACCGTCACTTCTTTCAGATCGTCATTGATGCTTAAACCTCCAACCGTATAAATACTATCGCCGGATTCTGCTGCATTTCCAAGCTGCGTATAGCGGCGGAGCTGGGATTTTACCCTTGCCACCAGTTCCAGCGGATTGAACGGTTTCTCCACATAATCGTCCGCTCCGATATTCAGTCCTAAGATTTTGTCTGAGTCTTCTGTTTTTGCAGACAAAATGATAATTGGAATGCTGCTGTTCTCGCGGATTTTTAAAGTTGCGCGGATTCCATCTAATTTCGGCATCATGACATCCATGATCAGAAGATGTACTTCATTGTTCTTCAATATCTCAAGCGCTTCTTCACCATCATATGCCTTTAGCACATGAAATCCTTCCTGCTGTAAATAAATCTCGATTGCTTCCACAATCTCTTTATCATCATCACACACTAAAATGGTCTGCATGTTCTATCCTCCCAATATTTTTCTTTCAACAGCCTGTCTCCCGCTTTACGGACAAACCTGTCCATTGCTGCAAACATGAATAAAATAAAACTGTCCGGCGTTTATCAGCCTGAACAGTTTTATTTTAGCAGTTAAAAAAGTATTTTAATAGTAGAGAAATCTTAATTGTGTCTTAATTTCTGTTTTTCTAGCAGATCTCTGCTCCGCTTGGCATCTTTTTCTCCGGAACCATCAATGCAAGTTCCCCGTTCTCATCCTCTGCACAGAGTAACATACCCTCTGAGACTACACCTGCAAGTTTTGCCGGTTTTAAGTTCACTAATACCATGACTTTTTTGCCAACCATCTCTTCCGGTGTGTAATGCTTGCGGATACCGGAAACGATCTGTTTTACCTGACTTCCGATCTTCACCTGTGAGCAGAGTAATTTCTTTGATTTTGGAACTGCTTCGCAGGCAATGATCTCTCCTACCTGAAACTGCATCTTCATAAAATCATCATACTCAATTTCCGCTTTCGGTTCAATGTCAATGACGGATTCTTCCGCTTCTTCTGCTGTTTCCGTTTCTCCGGCAAGTTTCTTCTGTTCTGCCTCAAACTCCGTTTTCTGGGCTGCTTTGATCTCCTCAACTTTCGGCATAACCTCTTTTGCATCCAGACGTGCAAATAAGATTTCCGGTGTATCTGTCACTTTGTTTCCACTCTCGTAAAGTCCGAATTGGTCCAGATCGTCATAATCGCGCAGTGTGGTATTCAACTGTTTTACGATTTTCTCTGCTGTCTCTGGCAGGAAGCTGTGCAGTAAGCTTGCCCCGATCGTGATGGACTCTGTCAGATTATATAATACCTCTGCAAGACGGTCATGGTCTGCCTCATCTTTTGCAAGTACCCATGGAGTGGTCTCGTCGATGTATTTGTTACAGCGGCGGAACAGGTCAAATACTGCTGTGATTGCATCAGCGACACGGAGTTTGTCCATTTTCTCCTGTACTTTATCTCTTGTTCCGGCAACAACCGCCTTTAAGTCCTCATCGACTTCTGCAGTCACGCCTGTTTTTCTCACAACACCATCAAAATATTTGTTGCTCATGGAGATTGTTCTGTTTACAAGATTTCCTAAAATGTTGGCAAGATCAGAGTTGAATCTTTCAATTACTAATTCCCATGTGATGACACCGTCATTTTCAAATGGCATCTCATGAAGTACAAAGTAACGGGTTGCATCCACGCCAAACAGCCTTACCATATCATCTGCATAGATCACATTTCCTTTGGATTTACTCATCTTATCGCCGCCCTGTAAAAGCCATGGATGACCAAATACCTGTTTTGGCAATGGCAGATCTAATGCCATTAAGAAGATTGGCCAGTAAATCGTATGGAAACGAACGATATCTTTTCCAATTAAGTGTAAATCTGCAGGCCAGTTTTTCTGAAACAACTCAGAAGAACCATCCGGGTCATAACCAATTTTTGTAATGTAGTTGGTCAGTGCGTCAAGCCATACATAAACAACATGTTTCGGATCAAAATCTACCGGGATCCCCCAGCTGAAGGATGTTCTGGATACACATAAATCCTGCAAGCCCGGAAGTAAGAAGTTGTTCATCATCTCGTTCTTACGGGATACCGGCTGGATAAACTCAGGATGTGTGTTAATGTAATCGATCAGACGGTCTGCGTATTTGCTCATTTTGAAGAAATAAGCTTCCTCTTTTGCCGGTTTTACTTCACGTCCGCAGTCCGGACATTTGCCGTCTACAAGCTGAGACTCTGTCCAGAAGGATTCACATGGTGTACAGTAAAGTCCCTCGTAAGCTCCTTTGTAGATATCTCCCTGATCGTATAATTTTTTGAAGATTTTCTTTACGCATTTCTCGTGATCGGCATCTGTAGTACGGACAAAGTTATCATAGGATGTGTTCATCAGATCCCAAATTGCTTTTACCTCTCCTGCAACTCCATCTACGAATTCCTTTGGTGTAATGCCTGCTGCCTCTGCTTTTTCCTGAATCTTCTGACCATGCTCATCCGTTCCTGTCTGGAAGTATACATCATAGCCTTCTGCTCTCTTATATCTGGCGATTGCATCTGCAAGTACGATCTCATAAGTATTTCCGATATGCGGTTTGCCCGATGTATAGGCAATCGCTGTTGTCATATAATACTTTCCTTTATTGCTCATTCTCTCTACCTCTTTCCTTAAAATAAAAATCCCATCCTCTAATCTCTTAGAAGACGGGTTGTTTCCGTGTTACCACTTCAGTTCATCTGTACCTCACAGTACAGACCTCAATATGTCTTTGACCGTACTCTGTCCGCCGGCGCACTCTCTGCCAGTCCATTTTCTGTCTCTGTCAAAAACATCTCCGCTATAACAGGCGGTCCCGTCAGAACTTATCGCACACATAATGCTCCTGCATCCGTTCAGTCCTGCCACTCCAAAGCCATGTTCCATGAAGCTTTCCTCATTCCCTCGCACCATGATATCCTGCGGATCTGATATGACTGAATTCAAATCAGATACCCTGCTATATCCCGGGAACCTCTCTGCTAAGACCATCTGCACAGATGATCTGTTGAGTTCCATTTCATGTACTCTCTTTTTCATTGTGTTTTATTGTGTCGTAATCAATAAATAATTGAACATTCGTGAGACATCATTCATGTTTTTCCTTTTGACATGCCTGACGCCTATCACATAAAATAGCACGGAAATACTGAAAAGTCAATGAATACATTGATTTTTCGGTGTTTCCGTGCTATTGCATTGTTACAGTTCACAGGTTACCCTGCGAACTGTAACTTCGCAGCCCCATATAAAGTTTTGCTTCGCAAAAGGGGGCTGCTCACACCCACATCACGTTCATACGCACCTGAACAGCATGGTGTTCAGGTGCTGAGTGAACAGTAACATTGCATTCTATTTTACATTTTCTGCGCATCGCTTATCTGTAAATGAATGATATGCATTTCTTTATTCGTCGAATTTCTCATCATCGACAACTTCGCCTGTAAAATGCTCCGGCTCTGCCATTTGTGTTCCGCAACTGCTGCAGAAAGATGCGCCCTGTGGCATTCTTGCTCCACAGTTTGGACATTCTGCTGCGCCCTGAAGATTTAAGATCTCAGTTTTCATGCGCTCGATCTCTGCCAATGCTTCTTTGATCACTTTGAACTGTTCTGCCTCTGCCGGTTCTTCCTCATCTTTGTGCTGTTCAAAATAGATGCGTCCTAACTCGGCATACTGTTTTTCCACATAATCCTCTTTGGACTTAACATCTAATTTTAACTTGGCAATCCCGGATACTTCCTTCGCTTTCTGGGATACATCTTTTCCTGCTGATACCAATGACTCTTTCATCTCATCAAAAAATGACATAATAATTACCTCCTTGCGGCTTTACGACGCCTGTATAGAATATCTTTTTTCCCGATACTGTGCCTTGTATTATACGCTTTTTGAAAGTTCTACACAATATGGGGACGACATAATGCCTGAATTGTATTCGCCTGTTTTCACTCATGAATTATCGATCACATATCTCTCAAAAAGCGGCAGTGTAAAAAATACATACCCTCTGGTCTCGCCTGAAACAATCCCTTTTTTCATGAGTCTTTTGCGATACGGATTAAACTCATTTGTTTCCATTCCCAAATGTTCCCGGATATCCTTGATCTTACCGCCATCGACCTCAGCAATGCCTCTCGCCACAATACGGTCTTTCTGCGATAATTCAGACCAGATTTTATCATAGACAAATTCACCCAGATACTGCTCATATTCATCCAATACTGACTCATAATCACCTTTTTGATTCCACGTCAGATAACCAAGTACCTGAAATGCAAATGGATACCCTTTTGTGAGTTCCGCCATCTTTTCTGCCGTATCACGGTCTGTGCCAAAAATATTCTTATATTTATTGATGATCGCCAGCTGATTCAATGGCTTTAACTGGATCTTAGGTGTCCGGTATAAAAAGGTAAGGTTTTTCTCATTTTGCAATTCATCGATATTCTCATATAACCCTGTTGCCAGCAAAAATACTGGCAGATCCTGCCGCACAAAGATCTGGAAGGATCCCGCAAAAACTTTCATAAAATCGTTGTTTGTGACCTCGTCAATGGTGACAAGCAGTCTCTTCCCACTCTTTTTCATTTTCTCTAAGATTGTAATAATCGCAGTCTCCGCATCTGTGATCGCCGGTACTCCCTCGATTGCTACCCCAAAACCAAAAAAAGAAAGATCGATCTTTGCCGATTTTATAATTGCTGCACAGACTTTATTGCTATTTAATTTTGCCAGCATTGCCTGTAACAAATCCGTAGAAGGATTGAGTTCTATTACTACCCAGTTTTCTTTCTCCCGTAATCTTCTGGCGATCTCGGTCATCATCACGGTTTTCCCTGAACCACGTACTCCTGTAATAATAAACATCTGCTGATTGACAGACTCTGCTGTAAATGCATCCACGATCTCATTTGTCTGCACCGGTCGTTCCACCGGTTCAAGCGGACTTTTTCCGAATGTAAGCGTAAATGGATTCTGCATATATGCTCCTTTGGTTTTACTGTTCTTTACTCTTGTTTACTGTTTTTGCATTCTTTTACTGTTATTTACTGTCTTTTACTGTTTTGTAATAATTTTACTGTTCTTTACTGTTTGTGTCAAGAAGTTTTATTTCTTTTACCGCATGCAGATATACACCATATAAACCGCATACATAAGAAGCATGATAATACCTTCTGTGCGGTTGATTTTTCTGGATGTCCAGGCAAATCCCCATACAACCACACTCATGATGATCAGGATGATAATATCTATGATATTCTCCATGAGGAATGCGATCGGGCTGATCGCTGCTGCAACACCGAGGATTAATAAAATATTGAAAATGTTAGAACCGATCACATTTCCAAGTGCCATATCCACCTCATCTTTTCTTGCTGCCACGATAGAAGTCACTAATTCCGGAAGGCTGGTTCCGAGTGCCACGATCGTAAGACCGATCAGTGTCTGGCTTAATCCAAATCCGGCTGCAATCGCAGATGCGCCATCGACTACGAAATCACCGCCGAACTTTATTGCGATCATTCCACCAATAATAAAAACTATACATTTCCACATCGGAAAGATTTTGATCTCTTCCTCGGCAAGTGCCTCCTCTTCTGCTTCCAGTTTATCACCGGATGTTCTTGCTTTTTTCGCAGACTGTATCATCCAGAACAGGTATACGGCAAAAATCACAAGCAGGATCACGCCATCCACGCGGCCTAACGACATTCCAAGATATCCCATAACTACAAGCAGACCGGCACAGAGAATCGAAAACGGAAACTCTTTCATCAATGTATTCTTTTCAATGGCAAGTGGTGCAAACAGTGCACAGGCACCGCAGACTACCATCAGATTAAAAATATTGGATCCTGCCACATTGCTGACTGCAAGTGTATTGTTCCCTGTCATGGATGCGGTCACACTGACTGCAAGCTCCGGTAAGCTTGTTCCCATTGCCACGATCGTCATACCGATGATCAAAGATGGGACTTTAAATTTTTTTGCTACGGAGGAACTTCCCTCTACGAAATAATCTGCTCCTTTGATAAGCAATACAAATCCGATCACTAAAATAACTGCTGATTTCAAAATCTCCATGTTTCTCTCCTCTTTCTTGATAATTGTTAGATAATTGCGAAACTCCTCATACGCCTCTTTCAATTGTTCAAAATTAACAAAATTTTCGAAAACACGCTCTCGCTACGTGTCGCTGGTAACGGTACTAAGAAGCCAGTCACGATTGACATCGCACCTGCCTTCTAAGAACCGACCGCTCCCCAGTGTTTTCTCAAGCTTTTGTTAATTTTTCACAATTCAATTTACGTTCTCTTGAGTTTCGCAATTATCTATTATAAGTGTCTGCTATAGCACAAGAATTCCCAGATGTTCGAACAGAATTTTCACACCGATGAGGATTAAGATAATGCCTCCGGCGATCTCTGCCTTTTTCTGGTATCTGCTTCCGAACATATTTCCGACAACAACACCGACAATGGATAGCACGAAGGTTGTCAGACCAATGATCGTGATACATTCCACGATCGGATAATTCAAAAACGCAAACGTGATGCCAACTGCAAGGGCATCAATACTGGTTGCGATTGCAAGCAGGAACATTTCCTTCATATCAAGAGGTGGATCCAGTTCCTTCACTGTTTCATCTTCTTCCAGTCTGTATCCTTCAACCACCATTTTGCCACCGATGAGTGCCAGTAAGATGAATGCGATCCAATGGTCAATATTGGTAATGTAACTTTCAAACTGTGTGCCGAGCGCCCAGCCGATGAATGGCATTAGCGCCTGAAATCCTCCAAAAAACAATCCGATCACAACTGCCTGTTTCTTGTTTACCTTGCGCATGGCAAGACCCTTACAGACGGAAACCGCAAATGCGTCCATGGATAATCCAACTCCAATCAATAATAACTCGATCACGAATGCCATATTTTTTCTCCTTTTCCCAGCCGCATAAAAAGACAAATAAAAAGAGACTTCACGTATACCTGCCGGTATAGTATTACCGGAACAGGCATACATGAGTCTCATTCTTTAAGATTTGCCAGGTTATAAAACCGGGTTTGTTGACAAATCACGTCTTCACGCGAACTACTCCCTCACGGAATTTATTCTTTTGTATGGAAAAACCGTATTTTTCCAACTGCTGTTGTTCAAATATATAGCATTAAAATGTGTTTGTCAATGTATTTTGCCAAAGTTTTTAAAGTTAGTTGCAAATAACCGCAACCCCAGTATTTTCGGGCACTGCAGGGATTTATCCTCTAGCCGAGAAGTTCCATGATCTCCTCTTTTGTGAATACTACGGAATCCATTCCCTCGCCCTCTAGCACCTGCTCGGCAAGCTTTTTCTTTTTCTCCTGGATATCAATGATTTTCTCCTCGATCGTACCCTGGGAGACGAGTTTGTAAACCGTCACGACATTCTTCTGCCCGATACGGTGTGCACGGTCGGTTGCCTGATTCTGCACGGCAACGTTCCACCATGGATCGTAGTGGATGACGATGTCCGCTGCGGTGAGGTTCAATCCGGTTCCTCCTGCCTTTAAGGAGATACAGAACACCGGGACATCATCTTTGTTGAAGCTGTCTACCATCTGCATACGTTTTTCCTTATTGACGGAGCCGGTGAGCATGTAGTAATCAATGCCCAGCTTTTTCAGCTGTTCCGCCAGACGGTCTAACATGGTCGTGAACTGGGAGAATAACAGCACCTTGTGTCCACCGTGCACTGCGTTCCCGATCAGATCCATACACATCTGGACTTTTGCGGATTCGCCCTTGTAATCTTCGAATAAAAGTGCCGGATCACAACAGAGCTGACGCAGTTTTGTAAGTTCTGCAAGGATCTGGATCTTGTTGGACTTAAATTCTGCCTCGCTCTTGCCATCTAACATCTGCTTCATCTGCTGCACATGCGCATCATAAAGAGCCAGCTGTTCGCCCTCCATCTTCGCATAAACATTCTCTTCGAGTTTTTCCGGAAGATCTTTTAATACATCACCTTTTAACCGGCGCAGAATAAACGGACGGATCATGCGCTGTAAACGTTCCATCTTGTTCTCATCTTTGTTCACAACGATCGGTGTCTCGATCTCCTCACGGAACTTCTGATATGTATACAAAAATCCCGGCATCAGGTAATCAAAGATACTCCAAAGCTCACTTAAGCGGTTCTCGATCGGTGTACCGGTCAGCGCCAGCTTAAAGGCTGCCGTGATCTTCTTGACGCCTTTTGCCGCCTGCGTTCCGGCATTTTTAATATATTGAGCTTCATCAATGACCTGAACTGCAAACACAATGTTTTTGTAATACTCCACATCACGTTTTAACAGATCATAGGATGTGATGAGGATCTGTCCATCCGTGGTGTGCCGGATGATATCTTTTCGTTCCGGTGCACTTCCTGTGATCGTCACAGTCTCAAGTTCCGGTGCAAAACGCTCAATCTCTTTCTGCCAGTTATAAACTAAAGATGCCGGACATACAATAAGTGATCTGCGGCGCTCCTTTTCCCCTGCATCATAATCCTGACGCTCTGCCAGAAGAAGGCTTATTACCTGAAGCGTTTTTCCAAGTCCCATATCGTCCGCAAGGATTCCGCCAAAACCGTTCTCCCGCAGCGTTTTCAGCCAGAGGAAACCGTTTTTCTGGTAGTTTCTCATAACATTTTTCAGGGAATCCACCACCTCATAATCGCTGTCCTCGATGGTTTTCATGTTCCGCACCATGCCTTTGAATTCCCTGTTTTTCTCGATAGACAGCAGCTGGTTATTTTTCAGTGCTGCATCCAGATACATAGCGCGGTATTTTGGGATCACGACGGTTCCCTTTTTCAGGCTTGCCTCGGTAAGCTGTAAGTCCTCACTGACTTCTGCAAGCGCACTGATCCCATCCTCTTTGATATCTAGGAAATCCCCGTTTTTCAGACGGATATACTTTTTCTTTCTGTCGTACTTGGAAAGCAGATATGCCAGCTCCTCGGAGGACATCTCGTCGGAGTGGATCTTCAATTCCAGAAGGTCACTCTTTAAGGAGACACCCACGGATACGCTCGGCGCATTGACCACTTTCATATTGCGGAACTTGTCCGACGTGTAAATTGCCATAAAATGGCTTAAACGCTGCAATCCACCCGCCACGAGCTGATAGAGCAGATCTTCGTCTTTTGCAATGACAAAAAATGTCTTCGAATGGTCATACTCATTGAAATATGGCTCCACAAGGCTCTTGATGCGCAGCTCCTCTGACAGATCACGCACCTCGCCCGGTTCTACTTTGGCAAGCACGTTGTATTTATTGTCCCCATAGACTGCGACCAGCTTCGCGCCGACAACATCCATTGCCTGACGGTCCAGATATAGCTCAAATTCCGGCTTCGGCGGAACGTAAAGCGCCTCGTCAAATCCTTCCGGGATCACATCGAAGCTCTCCCTCACCATCGGCAGAAGATCCCGGCAGAACATTGCGAGTTCGTCCGCTGCAATATAACAGTCTCCTCCTATCTGACGGTGTAAAAACTGGAAGAAGTCCGATACTTTTCCTTTTAACAATGGCTCACCGAGGAAAATCTCTCCATTCTCGTAAAAGTAATAATACCTGTCGCCCTCGATCACCGGCAGATCTTCCATGCATAGAAACGCCCCCGCACTTCCACCTTTCAGCGTCAGCTTCGGTCTGCGTTTTGTTCCATTATAGATGTAACTTTCATTCATATCATAACCGATCGTTGCATGAAAAGGAGTTCCTTTCACCGCTTCCAAAAACCGGTCGATCCCCACGCCATCAAGCTCCATGGTACGCTCATAGCCACCGGTATAGGCATAATAGGCATGGAACTTACTCTGGCGCTTTTTATCATCATCCTGCTGCTGCATAAACCGGATCAGGCGCTTTGCCTCCTCCGAAAAAGCTTCCATGTGATGATAAAAATCAAGTTTTTTGCCGTAATGCACTTTCTCATTGACCTGAACGGAATGTAAAAACGCAGAAATGTTTTTTAACACATACTTTGTCTCCATTCCAATCTTAAATTCCAGTCTTGCATAACCGTAATCCATCTCAAAGTAAGGTTCTAACTCCACTTTTCCGTAAATGGTTTCCGGTAACATATATTTGGATGTTGCACGCATGGAATACTGGCTCAGCAGATTTTTCAGCGGTGCTGCCGTCTCCATCTTCCCCACCGGACGTTCCCCTGCTTCCGGTGTCTCTGTGCTCTGTCCCCGTTTTAACCTGAGAATCTCCATCGGAGTTCTCTTGTTTACATAATTCAAAAGCATTGCCACACAATGCTTGCACATTCCCTCATAATTATAAAAAGCCTCGCATCCACAATTACAGTTCGTAACATCCCCGAACTCCTCATCGATGGTGGCAGTCACTTCATAATATTCCTGATTGATTCCGCGAACTTTTGCCCTGACATCAGCCACCGGCAGCTCATCCACTAAATACAACTCATAGGAAAAATCAAAAACCCCCGCCGTTTCATACAGCTCTTTTCCCCTCCGGTACGCCGCCGGATACACTGTCTCTTTAATGTCTGATACGGAAAACATATAATTACTTACTCTGTCCTTTCATTTTCATTGGTACTCCTCTTTTACTTTTTCTTTAATCCCTCTTTTATTTCTCTCTTCTTTTGATACATTTTATCATCTGCACGGGATCTGGTATCCTCGATATCCCGGTCTGTTTCCGGGGCAAACTCCGCATAACCATAGGCAATCTGTATCTGTGGTATTGCGTTTTTCGCATTAAACTCATCCTGTTCCTGCCGCATCTGCCGGAATAACTCTTCCATATCTGAAGGATCATTCCCCTGGATCACAACGCAGAATTCATCCCCACCGATCCGGTAACAATTTCCACAATTTCCAAACACATGCAATATGATCCCGGCAGCATTCTGGATATATGCGTCTCCGGCTGCATGTCCCATCGTATCATTGCACTGTTTTAAATTATTAAGGTCAAAAATAACAATCTTCGCCTTCTCCGGCCGCCTGTTTACCTTGATCCATTCATCATATGCATTCCGGTTATAAAGCTTCGTCAGCATATCTTTTGTTGCAAGTTCTTCATAGATCTGCAGCTTCCGCCCTGCATCCACCTGCTCCACCACCTGTCCACATACTTCGACCGCAAAAATGCAGATATAGATAAAAACACCATACATGCCATATAGACTTGTCTGAAATGATCCATAATAAAAGTGCAGCAGATCTGCCGCAAGCGTTCCAAGAAGAATAAAACCGCCGATCACAACATACCGCAGATGGCGTTGCACCTTCGTCTTTTTGTACTCGGAGATCAGCATGACGATCGTATAAAGCAGCGCTATCCCCAGCAGGACGTGCGTGACCGTGTACATCTGCCGGAAGCCGCAGATCCCGGTAAGCTGCAATATAAGCTGTACTGCCAGATCCAGATATGCCAGCGTGCAGATAATATCTGATCCCCACTTGTCCTCAATATCAAAGAATTCCTTGGTAAACCACACAAAGGACGGCACCATGAGTATCAGGGCTATCGCTGATACGAATACGCTCTCAACTCTGACCGGAAACAGGATCAGGAGTGCGGCATCTGTCTGGTTCAGTGCCCAGATTCCGGTCATAAAGGAAAAAATGCCAAAATGAAGCATTGTCTGCTTCATTTGCATTCTGGTCCGTGCGATCAGCCACCACAGCACCATGGCGAATCCCAATAATATCTCCAGCAGGCAGATAAACGATACCGGCATGGATCGGTACAGCATTCCGCTATACATCTGGCTATACTCGCCGATCGAAAAATCAATCTGCTTTTGTCTGACCTCCGGATAGACCGCACGGATCATGACCTGGATCTGTTCCGCCCCGGATGGTATCCCGACATAGTTCCACACAACTCCGGGTGACACCTTTGGCATTGTCTGCTGCTGTCCGACATGATAGATCAGCGTGTCATCAGCGTACACACTGACTTCCATATGCGCCGTATAAAAACGCAGACAGTCCTCCTCATCCTTTATCTCCTGTGCAGAAAATACAAACCTGCGGTTATCCTCATCTGTCTGGTATTCCCTGTCCGGAATAATGCTGTGGCAATATTTTTCCTGCTGGTTGTTGTCAAAAAAACTCAGAGATAAAATAACAACATGCAGAAGGACACACACTGCCACTATGATATAAAATATCCTGCTCAGAATTTCTTTTACTTTCAAACTGCTTCTCCCTTACATTGCCATTAATTGTCAAGGCTACATTACAATATACCACAAAATATTCGTTTATCAAAGACTAAATTGTTTAAAATACTACCTTAAAAGTAACAGTTCAGCCAGATATCTTTTTATCAAGAAAGTACAGAAATATGGAAACGTATGAACTCCCTGTTCTATTCCAATATTACTGTCAGCCAATTTTATTCCCCACTTAATATCCGCATAATTGCTGTTATCAATAAGCTGTCTCAAAGATTTTGATCGGTTATTATTTGCCTTGACTTCTACTGGAACGAGTTCGTTTGATGTTCTGACAAAAAAATCCTCCTCAAGCGTTCCATTTTCCTTTTTATAATAATACAAACCTAACCCCTGTTTTAAAAACGCTTCCGCGACAAAATTCTCATATAGTGCGCCTTTATAAACGCCGAGATTTTTATTTGCACGTAAATCTATCTGTGCTTCTTCATCTAAAGAAGCAATCAAAAGCCCTGTATCCGGATAATAAAGTTTGAATTTGGAATCATCAAAATTTCCCTTTAATGGCAGTTCCGGATACTCAAGACAATAACAGACAGAAACTACCCCTGCATCCTTTAACCAGTCAATACATCCCATATATTCACGGCTTCGCGCCTTTTTGTCAATTTTACTTAACTGAAACTTCTTATTCTCTTTGGCAAGCTGTGCCGGAACACTCCGATAAACACTTGCTATTTTCGCCTGATCCAGCCCTTCCGCATATTTTCTGATATCTTCCTCATAGTCAAGCTGGATCTGTCTCTGGGTTTCCAACGTTTCTGAGAATGTATTCGTTTCGATAAATTGCTTTACAACCGCCGGCATTCCTCCAAGAACACAGTATTCCAGAAACAGTTTCTTATAAACCATTAGCTCTGTCTCTGAAAACGGTTTTCCGGAAGTCATATGCTCTAACATTTCATTTACATGGCTTTCTGAATATCCCTTTGCCCATAAAAATTCTTCGAAATCCATAGAAAACATCTCGTAATCTGTTTTATAACCGACACTGTTACTGTGAATTTTCTTATAATTAATTCCAAGTAAAGAACCACTGCAGATCACATCAAATCGTCCGTCCAGTTTAAATGCTTTTAATGATGTTGCAATATCCGGAAGTTCCTGTAATTCGTCAAAAATAATCAGGGTTCGGTTCGCAATAAATTTTTTAGAAGGATCAATCAGGGAAATATTTTTTATAATATTTTCTACGTCATACCCATCGCTCAATATCATCTGAAACTGCTTTTCCAATGCAAAGTTGATTGAAACAACGCTCTCATAATTTCGGTCTGCAAAATGCTTCACAGACTCTGTTTTCCCTATCTGCCTTGCGCCTTTTATGATCAGCGGGTATCTATTTTCATTTTTTTTCCATTGTGTGAGATAATCATCTATTTTTCTTCTGAGATACATATGTAATCTTCTCCTGTTTTTTATATTCACGTTTTTATATGATTATTATACACAATTTTCACGTTTTTATAACTATTTTTATTTATTATTTCACGTTTTTATTTTTCCATCTTTCTTTCCAGCGTTTTCGTTTTCTTCTGGATCTCTTTATTGACGGCACAATTGATGAGATTGCTATTACCGCGATAATTACAACCAAAATTAAAAGTATCACACTGATCCAGACACGCATACACTCTGGCAAATGAAATAATTTCACCAGCGCATCCGCTGCTCCGTATCCATCTGCAATCGCCGAAACTAATGCAAGAATAGAAATCAATCCCAAACCAATATTTAATCTGTCATCCGATAATTCCTGTTCCTCATTTTCCAGACTTTCAATTCTCTGTATCCGCTCTCTTTCCCTTGCTTCCTGAAGCTTTTCCAACGATTCCAGTCCTATTGTCAATCCTTCAATATTTTCTCTGATTCGCAGTCTCCTTAACAAATATTCATAAAAATCATTCTGATGGCTGATATGACTCACAGACGAATAGACACTTTTTACAAGGAAAATATTAATCTCTGCGCTCAGGTTTTTCAACACACTCAAAATATCTTCCGATTCCAACTGGTATTTTTCACGCTCCGCAGATAATTCACCTTCCATGTTCTTTGTAAACTTTAAAATAGAATAATATTGGTATAATGCCAATATTTCTAATAAGAAATAATCCACCATTACTTTTTTCCGAAAAGTCCGCATGTAAAAATTGTGGTTCTGCTCATTCAGTATTGCATAATATCCGCATCCCTGTGAAGTTGCATAGCAATATGCGTGTTCAAAAGGTTCCAATATATCATTGGAAAAATCCGATTTCCGCATATACTTTTTATTATAACCATTGGTAATCCGGTAAATGTAATCCCACCACTGTTCTTTATCTTCATCCGCCATAACAACATAATTAAATAAAATCGCCTTATCCGGTATGCATTTTCCCTTCTCCAGACAATCTCTCCGCTCTGCATAATAAGTAACCGTAAATGGGAACTGCGCTAATAACTGATTAATCCAATGTCCCATTAAAATAGCTGTATTTCGATTCTCATTCTGTTCAAACGTGTAGCGGTCATTTTCTCTCCGTTTAGAGACAAATCTTTCATAAGACAGTTCCTTGAATTCATTTTGAAAAAGCATTATCTCATCCGCAGCTGCTCCCTGCGGAAGTGAAATCTCATACCACAGAAAACCAACGCCTGAACGAAATAAGTACAAGCCCAAATCCGTTATAGACACGACAAAGTCTTTCTTAAATTTTGTATAATTAATCTCCAAAATATTGTTTCCAGGCATACAATAGTGCAATGAACAGCCAATATTATTCTGTTTTTCGTCCATCTCAAAGCAGTCCACTATCATACGATACAAATCCTGCTCCACCTTCTGTTCATGCATCTTCTGGATGTTCCACAAAGTATTTTTTGCAATCTCCTCTACCAGCTTATCGTAAGATGTCTCACTGCAAAACATAAATGGAACAATATACCGGATTCTCGCACATAAAATATTCACCATAAGCCTTCTCCTATGTCTTCTACTTTTTTCCATTGTTTCAACTATTATTATAAGCATCTTTTCAAAACTGCCAAGGATTTTCAGTATCATAAAAAGACATTTCCTGGTTTTTGTAGAAAATGCCTTTGGACAATGTTTGTGCGGTTATGTTGATTCCTCATAGGTAAGGTAAAACGATGATTTGCTAAAAAATGAAGTAGTTGAAGAAGTGTCAATTCCTCATAGGTAAGGTAAAACGAGAAAGACAATATGGTGAAATTCAAAGTTATAGCAAGTGTCAATTCCTCATAGGTAAGGTAAAACATCGGATCAATCAGAAAGAGCAGGACGGTTTTATCCTGTATCGTGTCAATTCCTCATAGGTAAGGTAAAACCTGTGGATTTTCTGATCAATGTCTGTCTGAATGAATGGGATTCGATGTGTCAATTCCTCATAGGTAAGGTAAAACTTTTTAATTTTTGTTGTACTTTTAGTTTCTGGAATTTTGCTAGTGTCAATTCCTCATAGGTAAGGTAAAACTCGTTTGCGACAGCTTGTTAATAATACCAAACCGTCGTGTCAATTCCTCATAGGTAAGGTAAAACAACTGTATTTTCAGTTGTTATAATTACAATACTCGCAATTTCTTCTCAAATCAAGCTATTTCTATTGAAAAAGTCCGTCGACCTATTTTGGTGGTTTTTCTTGAAACTCCTTATAAAATCAGTATTTCTGACGTTTTTCAGAATTTCTTTGTTTCTCTTTCAGACATCGACGGACTTTTTTCCTTGATTTCTTCCCTTTACAGACCTTTTCAGCAGTTTTTCCTTTGTTTTATCCTCTGGAATCTGCATAAATACGGCATTAGAGGTCGACGGACTTTTATAAGAAATGTTCTTCCGGACTATACTCTCCCAAAACTTCCTTGCTTGAATATTTTAAAGAATCAAACCGATAAATAATAACACTATCCTCATCCGTTTTTGTTGTGCGCTTTAATTCCGATTTTAACTTCCTTAATTTTGCTTCTGTAATATTCCCTTCAAAAACGGATTTCTGAACGTGTACGAGATATTTTCTGCATATTTTTAGTACTTTGTTATTTCTTTTTACGTTTACATCATATGTAACTATCACAAACATCCTTTTTCCTATACATACTTATATGGCTTATATTTTTCACCATTCTCTATATATTTTTTTAGTTTCTGAATTTCATTTTTAATTAGATAATCATAGGTTCGCTCTGCCCCATCAAATGTTACCTTCTGATACAACTTGTTTTCATATTCCGAAATAAAGATCTTCTTTGCCCGATTGTTCAAATAAATGCCATTATTCTCAACTTCTACAAAATCATTTACGTTAATCATTTTTCGATTCACAAGTGTAAATATCGTACGGTCAACCAATATTGGTTTGAACAGATCTGCCAAATCCAAGTTTAAACTCTCTGGCCTATTTCCAGCCGCATGTACGATTCCAATTCGTATATCTAAAGAAGTTCTATTGATCTCATTTGCAATTCTTTGATACAGCAATGTGTTCCCGAAACTGATCATCGCATTTAATGGGTCTTGAGGTGGACGCCTTGTTCTCTTATCAAAATAAAATTGTTTTCCCTCCAAAATTGAATTAAAACATCCATAGTATTTCTGCCGTGCCTGTGCCTCAAGCATCATCATATGATTAATATCTCTTGCTTCATTCAATTTTGTAATAATGTCTGTCATATCTTTTACAGCAGCCTCTAACTCCGTTGCATTCTTTCTCCTTTGATAATAACGAAGATTTGCTCTGATATTGGACACACTTGCAATTTCCAATCTCCGTGCCATATCTAGTCGTTCTTTTTCTGAATCATACATCCGAAGCTGCTTCAGTTCTGTCTTTATATTTCTTCGACTGTTATTCGGTACAAAGCTTCCAATTTTCTCTCCATACTTGTTAATAAATGAAACATTCAATCCAACCTGATTCATAAAATCAAAGAAGTTTCCTGACATAATAACATTCGAATAAATATACAACGAATCTGTTGTCTCTACAGGAATATATTTTTTCCCATTTTCACTTTCAAACAAAATATTAAAATCCTGTTTCGTTAAAATTCCTTCATTTATTAAGTGATAATTATGATCCATCTTCTGGATTCCAGTCGTGTACCAATCTCTATACACTGTTTTATATGCTCTCTGCTCTTTTTTGACTATTACATGACCATCTTTCATCTCAAATCGGTATCCTAAATATTTCCGATTAATTCCTTTAAATATACCCGTTTTTCCATGATTTAACGGTAATTGTTCTATCTTCTCCATTCGTGCCGTTACATCTGAAAATGCTACTATCGCCTCCTCGTATGTTGAACAGTATATATTAATATCATCACCAAATCTGCAAAAAGAATACCCTTGCTTTTCCATATAATGATCTAACTCATTCATATAAACATTGGCAAGTAACGGGCTCAATGGACCACCTTGTAAAACTCCCTGTTCCATCTGGTGAAACACATGATCATCCAACAACGTGCATGTCAAATACGCAATCAATAAGTCCAATACTCTTACATCTTCTATCCCAGCCTTTAATTTTGAAATAATAATCGAATGATTAATATTATCAAAAAAATTCTGAATATCTAATTCAACACTCCAGTCTTTTCCTTCTTCCATATACTTTGCTGCCTGTTCCACCGCTGTTAGCACACCTTTATTGTTTTGATATGCATATGAATACTGTGAAAATTGTTTCTCCCACTCACTTGCCATCTTTTGATATAAAGCACGGAAAATAAACCTGTCAATCGAATTCATAAGCGAAATCGTTCTTTTCTTACCCTTACGATTCACAATCTGCCTTTGTTCAACAGCTCCTACTTTATATGTACCATTAAAAATAGACTCCTTTATCTTCTTCCCGTTTGTCTCCCAATAAGCACGTAATTCTGATAATTTTACCCCATCCAGCCCATGGCTATCATGCTTATCCGCAAACGATTCGAATGCCTCCTCCAGATTTTCATCTGAAAAAACATCTTCTAAAACCATGTAATCCTCCTATACATGAATACTGACTCTACAATTCCTCATAGGTAAGGTAAAACTTATGGACTGATAAATAAAGGGAGGATTTATAGTAACTTGAAAGTGTCAATTCCTCATAGGTAAGGTAAAACCTGACCTTTGAAAGAAAGCTTCCAAAGATCCCAATGAGCATGTGTCAATTCCTCATAGGTAAGGTAAAACTGGGAGGATGGATACAGAAGATCAGAAGACGAGATTTCTGTCGATCCGCTGGTGTCAATTCCTCATAGGTAAGGTAAAACCAGTGGGTCCGTAGAAGTTCACGGCAATTCAGGAAGTGTGTCAATTCCTCATAGGTAAGGTAAAACAACTGTATTTTCAGTCGTTATAATTACAATACTCGCAATTTCTTCTCAAATCAAGCTATTTTTATTGAAAAAGTCCGTCGACCTATTTTTGTGGTTTTTCTTGAAACCCCTTATAAACTCATCATTTCTGACGTTTTTCAGAATTTCTTTGTTTCTCGCGCAGACATCGACGGACTTTTTTACTTGATTTCTTCCATTTACAGTCCTTTTCAACAGTTTTTTCTTTGTTTTATCCTCTGGAATCCGCATAAATACGGCATTTGAGGTCGACGGACTTTTTAGAAATTTTTTACAAAAGTTCAAACATTCCGAACCCCTGTGCATTTTTTGCACCAAGTCCTGTCTGATACAGAAAATCCAGATATTTTCGCTGACCGGAAAGATCATACTTTCCAAACCATGCTGTAATATAACTTCCCTGATATTTTGTAACAAATTTTCTGCAATTTTCATTTTCTACTTTTGAAATCCGAATCGGCGAACACGGGGCTATTCCAAAGTATGCCTGATATTTCCGGTAAAAATTACTATTTACAGCGTCAAAAAATGCTTCTTCCTGAGGATTATAATAGTATGTATTATTCGTAAATTCATCTGTTGAATAGACTGTTAACGGCGATTTCATCTGAACGACTATATGGTTCTCCTCAATCGTATAATCATATATCTCCATATAAATGTCTCTGTAAGTAGTCTTACCAAATGCAATTCCATTTCGGTAAAAACTGTCTACCAATAAATTTATAAGCAATGGCTCCGGACTTCGGATCTCCAAGGAAACCTCTGTATCAAATATGAATTTCCGATCTGCCATTTTATAATGTCCCTGCAATTGACCAAACTGAAACATTTTATATTGGCGTTTTCCGCTTGTGTAGCCGGATTGATGCAAAAATTCTGCATAATCCGGTATAACAGAAAGTGCCCTGTAAATAATTGACTGCACAATGTGATTATAATTCATGGGAAGCACAAGCGGTTCTTCTAATTGTATATTTAAAACCAGCTGCATTTATTTGTTCCCCTTAAATTTTCCACTATTCTTTTTGTATGGATCATGATTACCATTGTATTTATTATAATTTCCCTTTTTATTCGTGTTTTCCTGTTTCTGATAATAAGGTAATGAAAAATCTTCATCAAGAATCGACGGAAGCTGCTGCTTAATTCTCATTGCATTTCTTCTATTAACCATTCTGCCAACATCATGATTATTCACAAACCACTCATACCCATTTTCTATAGGTTTATTCTTCAGATTTGCCGTTTTCGGATAACTGATCTCAACAACTATCGGTACTGTCTCAAGACCTGCAATTTTGTAAAATTCTTTCTTTGCATCTTTGCTAAAGCCAACTTCTTCATATCTGACTGCGTCATATGTATTTTCTTTCACTTTATAGAGTAATTCATCATCCTGACAAGTCACGCAGCGCTCCTGCACCTTATCTACCTTACAGGCAACACTTCCATAGCCCAGTGGTTTTGCGCCGCCAAGTTTTAAACCAAGCTGCTCTGATCCACTATTTAAGATCCAAAGTAATTGCTGCAGCTGTCGTTCTGATATTGCTTCAAAAAAGAGCTTTCCACTGAATGTAATGCCTTCTTTTACCGGGCGGATTGTTTTATTCAGCTTGTCCGGTTCTATCTTTTTATTCAGATCTACCTTTCTATGATGCCAGTAATATTTTCTTCCCCGCAGATTTGCACTTCCAAGTTTTGTGTTCCCATTTACAATATAATAATCATACGTCCAGAAATCGGCTTTGTCCGGCTTATTAACATAAAAATCGACATTTCCAAGTTTTGGTTCTCCAAGTGCCTCTAACGTTACTTTATCGGCTGCATAATATTTCTGCGCATCCAGTTTGTCCTTTACATACAAATCCGAAAAACGGATTTTCGAACTCATCGCTGTTGTATTATCGGCTCCAATATAACCAAACAGATCACATGCAGGACAATACTCTTTCGCACACGGAGTAAATTTTCCTGCATAGGAAGATAATTTTTCATTTGACACTTCCTTTGTAAATACTGCCGGAGATAAATAAAAAACCTGTTTACTTGTATTGACCGGGCGTGAACAATTTACCGGGAAATAACCTTCTTCCTGTTTATTCAGAAACTTATTCAGATCATCCCGATATTCCACGTATGCCTTTTGATTTTTTTGATCTAATGCCGGCTGTGACAGATAAGATTCTATCACCGGGTCTATCTTACGTTTTATAATATCTTTTGTAAGTGAAATTGTTTCTTGTACACTTTGATTTAGGTTATTCCTATTTTTATCCTTTTCATCCCCAAATGGATTACCAGGCTTATAGGCAAAAATATGGTAATGTGCTTTTTTTACACCCATTCCCCACTTGAGCAGATACCCTTTTTTCTCTCCATTCTGACTGTTGTCAAATGAATAGCTATCGATAACTGCAAATCCTCTTTGTGTTCTATCCGGCATTTTGAAATACACTGTTGTCCCATTTGCCTTTTTCTCAAAGCCTTTTGGGAAATATTCCTTATTTTCTCTGCTTCCTATACGATAAGACTCTGCTGCACACAGTTCCATTGTTCCATCTTTTTTTCTGTGTATCAGCGCCGGTCTGAATTGTTCTGCGGTTCGCTTTACCGGATATTTTTCACCATTCAACACGCCCATACAGGAATCCGTAAGTGTCTCATACACATTTCTAACAACACCACGTATCTCACTTCCCGGAATAACCGGTTCATGATACATCCCTTCGTAATGCTTTGCCGGATCAAGTTCCTCATAAGAAAAGAAATCATACGACTTGTGTTCTGCCTTCTGATCGGATTCCCGAAATGCATGGTCAGAACTCGAATTTGGAATAAACAGTGGTGTTTTTGTCGTAACAGAATATTCGATCACGCCTGTATGTTTATCCGTGTCCGTATAAGCTTTTGCTTTATTTTGAGGAAATTTTATAAAATTATAAGGATTAACAAAACCATTCATCATCCCACCACCTCTCTCAAGCGATAATTATTTATTATAAGCTGATCGTCTTCGTTATATGTTAAATAATTAACAATTTCTACATAACCAGTTGACTCTCTTTTCGTCCGCACCTTCTCTACATAAACATCATCATAACTGGCAGTCTCATCGCTTATTATATTTTCAACCATACCCTTTCTTGTCCGAACCACTCTGTATTCTATATCCTGATCAAACAGATGAAGTTCCAACAGCTTCTCCTCTGATATAGCCTCTGTCAGTTCATCTCTGCAATATGGTTCAAAAATCATTTTATCGATATATGTTGCATACATTAAACCCTTTTCCGGTGCTTTTGTCAGATTCATGCCTTTTTCCCTCCGCTTACTCTCATGTTCTTCAAGCTTTCCTGAATCATCTGGTTTTCCAGTCCTTCCTGTCCGTCGATCAGAATTGCACCGTTGTTCTCAAACAAACCACGCCCGATTGCTGTCTGACCTCCTACTGCCAGGAATCCGTTCTGAAGATCTTTTAATGCCAAAAGCAGTATTCCAAGAATCCATTTTTCATCTTCTGACATAACGCCTTTACGAATAGCAAGCCGAAGTACCAGTTCACCATCCACGTATGTTTTTTCTTTGTACAAAGCACCATCTTTTACCGCCGATTCAAAACGGCTTACTCCGGTACGCATCATGGTCAGTGGTATTGCACCCTTAATCTCCGCTTCACTGATGATAATATTGGATGCGCAGGCTTTTACACCGTCCACGTAACCAAATGAAATGTCTATAATTTTTTGAACATTATATGGAAGCTCTGTTCCGTTCTCTGCCAATCGTTCCAGAATTTCCTTGATACGGTGTCTGATCGCTCCTGCAAAACTGCTTCCCGGAATGACTGGTTTTCCATGATCCGTAAGCTGCACAAAATCCGGTTCATTTTTCTTTGCTGCATATTGACGGATACTGATACCACCTTTCATTTTGAGCGGTACTTCAATATGAACCATCTTTGCTTTCTCTGACACTTTTGCAAGCCATACATCCAGTTCATTATCTGTATTTTTGTCGGTTTCTCTGTCATACGCCTGACAATATTCCAGATAATTCTCACTTGTGTAAGTCTTACAATTCACAAATGTCAGTCTGCACTCTCCAAAACCTCGTGTTTTCTTACATCCAAGCCGTATCTCACCTTTCTGGATACCCCGAAAAATGGACGCTATTTCTGAATCCATTTTTTGTTCATCGTCCTGTTCCCTCACAGTGAGTTCCATAAAGAATTGTCCCTTTGCACCTGCCTCTATGATCTCTATCTCGTATTTACTTCCTGTAATAGCTGTTTTTCCATCATTTAATGCAACTCCATCTCTTACACTTGTAAACTCATACTTTCTAAAATTCAGATCTGAAACAAAAAGGGAACTCATTTTTCCGTCACCATGTGCACCGGTATATCCCATCAGGCATGATTCATGTTTCTCTTTTTGCAGATAGGCTCTCATTGCACCAGCCAGGGAACTTCCTGCAACAAATGGTCTTCCCGTACCATCTCTCAAGACATCGGAATCTGTCCATTCATCTTCTCCTGATGATACACTAAGTGGAGAAATCAGCTTAAGCTGTATATAGAATACTTTTCGCTTTATCATTCGATTTGTCATCACTGCTCCCCCTTTCCCATTTTGGTCAGATACTTTAATTCTGTGATACAGTTGCGGTAAGCCATTCTGTAACATTCATTTTCATTCCACCGAAGTTCGAATCCGACATCATATTTTTCTTCCAGCTGCCTGCATATCTGCTCCGTCAATGTTTTCGGATTAACAGCCTTCACAATGCTCCTGCACAGCTCTCTTTTTTTCGTATCTTCAATACCCTCTATCTCTGCGATGAGATTCTCGTAATTTTTCTCTGCCTTAACCATGACTCTTAACTTGGACACTGCTGCATTTAAAACATCTGCATTTTTTGTTAGTGTTTTTCCTGATTCTGTGAGTTTAGTACGGATCCTGTCATTCATCTGACGTTCAAATTCCGCGTTTAATAACTGATTGATAATATCCGAAATCAATTCTTTCTGCTGATGCTCTCCACTGTGAAGTTCTGGTTTGTACACCACTACCTGCTTTTCTTCCGGTTTATCTACCTCGATTTCTCCGTAACCTTCTGCAACACGCTCTCCTATAAATGTATGCTCCAATTGTCCTGCGTCAAATCCTGTTTCTGAATAAAGAAGAACGACGCTTCCTTTTTCGATTCCCTGAATTATTGGCTTTCGCTGCTTCCATGTTACATTGTAACCGCCGATTGTTGTATATTGCAGGAATGGATTTCTGATCTCCAAGTCTGTAATGTCCAACATTTCTTCCAAATATTTCTTTAACGTATCTGTTCCTGCCGCCGCCATTCCATATTCGTTATAAAGAATTGTATCTGAAACAAACGTAAGCACTGCCTCTTTTATCCGTTTTTCCTTCTCCTCCACCTTTTGCACAGAATCTATCTGGAAATCAACTGTCCCAAATTCGCTGCTTCTTCCATACCCCATCCGGATATCACCCAGTTTTTTGACTGCCTCTAAAATACGTTCTGCATTCTGTCTGTTTGCATAGATATATCCACCAAATGTCTGCCCTGCACTGATACTGCATAGTTGATAGAAACTGGAGCCATCCTCTGCGTTTCCGGTTGCATGACCGATTGACTTATCCTGTGGTCTTTGATGATGATAACTGATCTGTGTGTCTACCGCTGCAACACGATTTTTTTTATCCAGATAATCAATTCCAGCCGGCGCCATCTGCCGGTCTTGCACATCCGGACCGTAAAGCATATCTTCTAACATCAGCTCGCCTTTTTCATTGTATGGCTGATCTTTCTCCTTCTGTAACGAGATTCTTCCCGGAATGCATCGCTCTCCATCAATGCAGATATAGGCATTTGTCACAATGACATCTTCTTTTGACATCATCTCCTGATAACTGGCACTTCCAAGTGCTCCTGCGATCAATCCAAGAACTTTATTTCCTGCAATATAATCTTTTGTTTCTGCCTGATTTCCCTGTTCTGATTTACATATCACAGGCGATTTCAGATAAATTGTATAATGAAGCTGATTCTGCTCTTTCAATGCTTCTTTTTTGACAAAGACATGCTCTTTTTCAATATTCTCCCTACTGTCCAGTGCAATGAGTTCCATATTTACAAGTCCAAGTCCTCTGGTTCTCGATACTCCGATATGCTTCACAATCGAAACTGCATTTTCAAGCAGCTTCTGAAATTCTGGTTTTATCAGACTACATTCTGCTTCAAACACAATCCCCTTTTTTACCACCCGGATCGTACGAAGTGAATTTTTGTCTGCCACCCCTGTTTCATATTCAATAGCAGTCTGTGTACGCGTATATGTATACTGTTCTAACACATTCTGCTGGCTCACCAGTTCCGTTCCCTGAAATTTATTTAGATCTGAAACAATATTGTTATATCCCTCTATATAAGCATTTGAAAGACAAAATGCACTTTTTTGACTCCCACTCTGTCCAAACATCTGCCCGAATTGCGTCTCTGTCACAAGACCTAATTCCTGCATTTCAAGCGCTGCTTCCCGAATACAGCCTTTTAACCTCTTAGCAGGAATATATGGCAATCCATATTCATCATAGACAACATCAAGATCTATGAGACTATTATGTGTCTCCCCCGAAGCTGTACATAAATCACTTAACAGTTTTATTTTAATTTTCATGCTCTTTTCCCTCTCCAATGTATAAATCCATCATTTCAAGTACATCGTACCAGACTGCATATTCCTCTTTTTCAAACTGCGTATATCCTCTGGATTTTAAGAACGTCACTGTCTCCTGCCTGCTATTTTCTCCCTTGGAAATTGCATTTCTCAAAAGTTTTGCTTTATTTCTTGGAAGGCTCTGAAATACTTCGGACCATTCTTCAAACTTTTCAACACTAAATCCTCTATTCCTGATATTAAGTTCTGCCCGATCTTCTTTTAGTGGCACATAATAAGGTCTTGCAAGAAAGAACTGTCCATTCACTGCATAGTGTTTTTCCCGATAGGCTTCCAAATGCGCCACACTGATATTGGTACAAAACTGAAAGTCAAAAAAGTTTCCTATTTTTCCTTTGCCGGTGTTTTCCTCCACTTTTCCTCGATGAGACTCCTCTTTTGCTCTTGTCTTGGCACTTACACAACATGCTTCTGCCACCTTGTAAGCATCCGAGAATGGAAAATGACTGTTAAAAAATGCAATCCCTCCACATGCACTATAGTCTTTCTCCTCCCCAATATGCTCTAAAAAATATCTGACTACCGGTACTGCTAATTTTGCATTGCACACAAAGGTAATATCGTCCCCGGCAACTATAATTTCTCTGTATAATTTCTTACCGTCAGCCATCTTCACTTGCGGAGTTAATTCATCCATATACTTTACCATCTTATCAAAATTATTGCGGAAAGTATCTGCGATTTCTTTGGAAATATTGCGCATTGCAGGAACCGCATTTTCATAACCATTTATTTTCTGCATGATATGTCTGATACTGTCTCCCATACTGTTTCCATCAATATGGCATACCGCCAGCGTTGAATTATCTCCCTTTTCTGTCACCATATTATCAAATACTTTTTCACTTTCCTGTTTTGGGAACGCATTTCGTTTTAATACTGCTTCTGTACAAAAATATTTTCCTTTTTCTACTTTTGTAATTGGATAACCGGTGATCGGATCTGCCTCCATAAATGGCATTGCTCCTATTGGCTGCGACGATGGCATATTTGCTTTTACACGTCTCATTTCTTTATTGATCGCTTCATAATCAAAATTATAGGAGTCTGTTTTTTCCACCACTGCAACTGCCAGATTCAGGGAATAAGTCTGCTCCATAATGTATTTTGCAAGAAAACGATTTACTTTTTCACATTCAGCTCCATTCCGGAATAACACATATGCATTACCACCACCAATAAACAGAACCTGCATCTGTATTTCTCTGTTTTCCAAAAATGCATGTTCATTATCATTTTCCCAGTCTGTCATGTAGTTTTCTTTCACTGCTTCTGCTATATTTTTTCTGACATAAGCATTCAGACCATCCATGATCACATTTGCAACGATTACAGATGCCCCGATAATCTCTTTTGCTGCATTGCTTTTAAAGATATAACTCTGTATCCCCCTGACATCATACATTGCCAGTACTGCTTTTTCCTGTAGTTCTGGTTTCATAAAGTCCTCCTCATTTGCTGAATTTTCTAAACTTTTTAAAATAAAAATAGGATTCTTTCCTGTTTCCGTTTTCCTTCACAACACGTTCACTGCACGCCGCTACTACTGTCACATCCTGTTCCAGTAAAGTGTTTATAATTTGAAATGCCAGCGTAAATTCCCCCTGACATAGCACTGCTTCCGGAGAATACCCCATTACTTTTTTTACTGTAGCATCACAAAGTCTTCTGATATCGTCTTCTGTTGCCTCCGCCGGAACATTCGGAAATAGTATGTCAACAATGGCTCCATATTTGTGAGCCTCTTTTTTCTGCTGTTCTCCCCAGTATTTTGAAGGGTGATTTGTTAAATTTATAAAAACCGGCTTATTCATATACCTTCCTTCCACACTCTATAAACATACGAATTGCCTGTCCTAACGTGTTCTGGTCAGCCCGCAGACTGCTGTCTGACATATGATTGAAATTGTTCCGTTCGTTTTTTAATAATTTATATAACAGCAGCATGTCCATAATGTTGTCGTATTTGTTACTGTCGATTTGTATGTTGCAGATTTCTCCAATCTTTTTTCTTTCTTTTCTTTCTTTATCCTTTTTCTCTGCAACTGTAACATCAATCTTATTTTCCGGGAACCCCTTCATATATCTTTGGTTTCTTCCCCATTTGAGTGGCTTTTTTATATTAGATTTCTTCGTTTTTTTATCCATAATCGCCGTCCAAATAAAACATTCAAAAGCAATCTGACTTATCACAAAATTATCATTTCTCTCGTAGTTTTTATGTGCACTATTCTTAATTGTATTTAAGGTACTCTCTGATGTTCCATATCGAATGATGCCTTTGCTTACCCATTCTTTCGGCATTTTGGACTCAATATAAGTAATCGCCTGTTGATAAAACTTCTTCTTATACAGCCATTCTATGATATCCAGACCTGTGCAGGAATCTTCAAGTAGTTTTCCATAGTCATCTTTTATCTGCGTCCAGAAAATATCAAGAAGATTATCATCACCATCTTTCTTTTCTTTCACATAATTTCGAAAAGCAGCCAGATTGCAGTCAAAACTTTCCATATCACACATCTGGATATTTTCAACAATGGTCTTCATCATGCCAATAGGTTCTAGTGCGACTTTTTCACCTGTACTCTTATAATAGTCTTCCAGCTGCTCCGCTCTGCCATATCTGGAAAATTCATTGATTCCTGAAACAAAATCAAATATTCTATAAGTCTGTGTCTGATCCTGTATCGGATTCGGTTCTTTACTATTTGCAATATATTTTATGGAATATATGCCACTTGGAACGATCTTATCGTTTTTCAAAAGCGAGATAATGGCATTTATCACAAGATTCAGATTACGGAATCCCCCCTGTGTATCAATCCATAATTTTGGATCTTCTGTTTTATTTTCTTTCCAGAATTTTCGAATTGCTTCTACAGCTTTAAAAATTGCTTCTATAAAATTGTCATCTGTCACGTCGATCAATAACACCTGATCTTGTGTTACCCCTTCCATTCTGGAGAGATAAAAATCTACGGCACTTTCATTTTTGTCCTGTTCCTGATATTGGAATCTGACTTTTTTCTGTGTCTCCGGAGTCGCAAAAATAATAATTTTGTCCAGATTTTTTTCCCGTTCCATAATCATCTTACTCACTGGCTCAAGCTGGCTGTAATACTCTATCTCTTTTCTGCTCTCTCCCATTGATCCAGCCTTTTCACTTAAACTCTCCCAGCAGCACTTATTGGAATTTATTTCTTCATCATCCCTTCGGATTGGCAGTGTACTCATACCCAGAACCAATAAATTTTTTCCCATAATTTTTACCTTATCCTTTTCGTTTTTCCCAACAATGTTGTTTTCTTAAATTACACCCAATTATACTTTACTACTTTGCAATATGGCTTGCAAGCTTCTGCGAATATGTGATTATTTCTCCTCTAAAAGAGCAAAGAATTGTTTTTCGATTTCCTAATAAAGTCAAAAAAATAAGCCTCTGACACGAAGCCAGAAGCCCATCTTTCCTAATTATTTTAAAAACGTCACCTTAATCTCCGTACCGGCACCTTCCTCACTTTCCAGAGAGATCTGCGCCTCATGCTGCGCTACGATATGCTTTACGATAGCAAGCCCCAGTCCTGTGCCGCCGGTCGATTTTGAACGGCTCTTGTCCACGCGGTAAAAACGTTCAAAGACCCGCTTCTGCGCTTCTTTTGGGATACCGATTCCTGTGTCTTTCACGGTCAGCGTCGGGTGTCCATTCTCCGTTCCCGTCATGATCGTCACTTTTCCACCCTTTTTATTGTAACGCACCGCATTGCTGCACAGATTGTAGATCAGTTCGTCGATCAGGTTTCTGTTTCCCCTGATCTCGGCAGAATCTCCCTGTACTTCCACCGTCACCTCGTTCTTTTCCGCCGGAATCTCCATCATTGCCTGACAGTTTAACGCCATCTCATGAAGGTCTAACGTCTCAAACTCGATCTTTGTGTCGTCGCTGTCTAACTCGGAAAGCTTGATGATATCATTGATCAGATATTGCAGACGTTCTGCGCTCTTATGGATTTCCGTGGCGAAATGAATGGTATCCTCCCCACTTGTCATTCCACTTGCAATCAGTTCTGCATAACCGGAAATCGCAGTGAGCGGTGTCTTTAATTCGTGGGAAACATTTGCAGTAAATTCCTGACGCATCTGAGAATGCTTTAAAATGTCCACATGCTGCTGCTTGATGGTCGCAACAAACGGCTTCATCTCATCGTAAACATCATTTTCTTCCAGCAGTACAATATTGTCCGCCATCTTTTCGATCGGTGCCACAAGACGCCTGGTAAGCCTGTGTGCAAGGACTGTGCACAGTACGAATACACAGAATCCCACAGATAACGTGAGATATACCATCTTGATGATCAGACTGTAGATACTGTTACTGTCTTTTCCAATACGCAGAACTTTTCCGTCCTCTGTTCTTATTGCATAATAAAAAGTATGTTTTGCGGACGTAATCGATTTCCGCATCGCACGCCCCTCTCCGTTTTCCAATGCCGATGCGATCTCAGGACGTTCCCTGTGATTCTCCATCTTCGACTCGTCTTCCATGCTGTCATAGATGACGGTTCCATCCTCATTGATCAGCGTGATACGCAGTCCATCTTCATTGAGATTATAGTTGATCTCATCCGGCAGATCCTCCGGTTTCATCATGGAGATCACATGGGCATTTGCCTTCAGATCGTCAAAAATCTGTTTTTTCAATATATCATAAAAAAGCACCATGGCGCAGATCGCCATGACAATAATTGCAATTGCTGAGATCAGCATAAATTTACTGTTGATTTTCTTTTTCATCCTATCACCATCTTATGTCTGTCCTGACTTTTTCCTGCTCCTTAACGGACGTCACTCCACCATGTAACCGACATTGCGCACTGTCTTGATGTGGCTTCCTGCCTCTCCAAGTTTCTGTCTCAGCGTCTTGATGTGCATATCGACTGTCCGGCTCTCACCCTCATAGTCAAAGCCCCACACCTGATTCATGATCTTATCCCGCGACAGCACGATTCCCTTGTTGATGACAAGGTATTTGAAAAGTTCAAATTCTTTGTAGGTGAGCTCGCAAAGGTTTCCATCCACGTAAACGGCGTGTTTATCATTATCCACCAGAATATTTCCGTAGGAAATCTGTGATTCTTCCTGCGCATTCGTGGTTCTGCGCAATAATGCCTTGACGCGGGAGATCAGCTCCATGACACCAAACGGCTTGGAAATGTAATCGTCCGCTCCGAGATCCAAACCTTTTACTTTGTCAAGTTCGGATGTCTTTGCTGTCACCATAATGATCGGGACTTTTGCTGTGTTTTTGTCTGCACGGATTTTTGTCAATATATCAAGTCCATCCTCATTTGGAAGCATGATATCTAACAAGATCAGAGCCGGGACTTTGCTCTCTAACCGCTTGAAAAGGTCTGCCCCACACTCAAATTCCTCTACCTGATATCCGCTGTTTTTTAACGCATAGCGCTCAATCTCGCGGATATTTACATCATCTTCTACAATATAGATTGTTGCCATAATCATTTCCTCCCACTGTTCGCTCTATAAATAGATTATAATACAGTCTGCTTTGTTTTTTCTATAAGTCTTTCCCGGATTCACAAAAAATTCGCAACACAATAATTGTGCTGCGAATTTCTTCCCGGATTTAATCTATCTCGTATTTTTGTTCAAATTCATTTTCCAGTTTTGTAAATTCTGCACTCTCTTTTTCATCCATCTGCTCTGTAAAACTGTGTTCCTCCAGACCGGTATCATTTAACTGCATCATATATACTGCGATATTGGAGCAGTGGTCAGCCACACGCTCGTAGTTCATGGCAAGATCCGAGAGTACCAGTCCAAGTCCGATCGTACATTTTCCTTTGCGCAGACGCTTCATATGATGTCTTTTTACCGTTTTATTCAGGCCGTCAATGACTTCCTCTAACGGTTCCACGGAACGCGCAAGTGGAATATCGGTATTGATAAACGCTCCGGTCGTTCTCTCTAAGATATCCCGCACGGCTTTGGAGTAAGTGTTCATCTCCTCCTCCGCTTTCTTAGAAAACTTTGCATCCTCTTTCTGCATCTGCTGTACACATTCTACCACGTTTACCGCATGATCGGAAATTCTCTCGAAATCAGTAAGACAGTGTAAAAGTGAAGTCACCCGCAGACTGTCCGTATAAGAAAGATCCCCACTGTTTAATTTCGTCAGATAGGCGCTGATCTTATCATCATACACATCTACGCGGTTTTCTTTTGCGATCACTTCCGCAAATTTCTGATCCGAAGGCTCTTTGATACATTCCATTGCCTCGATAAAACTGTTTTTTGTGATCTCTGCCATCTGGTTTACTAAAGTTTTACATTGCTCGATCGCAAATGCAGGACTGCTCACAAAACGCTCATCTAAAATGGCAAACACATCTTCTTTGGCAGATTTTTCCTCGTCGGATTCCGGAATCGTAAGGTAAGCCAGTTTTTCGAGTCCACGGATAAACGGAAATAATACTACAGTTGTAAATACATTAAAGATACTGTGGATCAGTGCGATTCCCGCAACTCCTACCGTTTCCCCGACAAATTCAAAATGAAAGATTGCATTTCCGATATAAAATACTGTAAGGAATAATAAGGTTCCGATAATGTTGAAATATAAATGCACGAATGCGGTTCTCTTTGCACCCCGGTTTGCACCGATCGCTGAGATCATCGCGGTGACACAGGTTCCGATATTCTGTCCTAAGATAATCGGAATAACCGAACCATAAGTAAATGCTCCTGTGACAGACAATGCCTGCAGGATACCAACAGAAGCCGAAGAACTCTGAATGACTGCGGTGAGCAGTGCTCCTGCTAACACGCCGAATACCGGATTGTTGAACATTGTCAGAATATCGGTAAACTCCGGCACATCCGCAAGCGGCTTTACAGCGTCGCTCATTGTCTCCATACCAAACATTAAGATTGCAAATCCAAGTAAGATTTCACCGATATCTTTCTTTTTGTCCTTGCCGGACATATACATAATAATACCGATCAGTGCGAGAACCGGTGAAAAAGAGGACGGTTTTAACATGCTGATCAGGAAATTGGAGCTCTCGATCCCGGTCAGGCTCAAAAGCCATGAGGTAACTGTCGTTCCAATGTTTGCACCCATGATGATCCCGATCGCCTGCGACAGTTTCATGATGCCTGAATTTACGAAACCGACAACCATGACCGTCGTAGCTGAGGATGACTGGATCACAGCTGTCACGCCGGCTCCGAGCAATACCGCTTTAAACGGATTCGAGGTCAGGCTCTCTAAGATACGCTCCAATTTTCCGCCGGACATTTTTTCAAGACCGCCACCCATAACACTCATTCCGTACAGGAACATTGCCAGACCGCCGATCATTGTCAGAATTCCAAAAATATTCATAATCTCTCCCTTACATAGACATATACCAGGTTATTGTTTACATTTCGATTCCATATTATAAACTACATGTAAATCTTATGTCGGTTTTATGTAAAATCTATGTAAAATCGCAATCAGGAGTCTTTTAGCATACCTTTTTTATGTCTGTAAGGGAAAAGTTTTCTTAAAATTTATTCGTCTTCGTGTTTTCCGGTAATAGAATAGATCACCCATTCTGCAATGTTGGTTGCATGATCGCCGATACGCTCAAAATATTTTGCGACCATCAGCATATCCGTTGCCATCTCACCATTTTTTACATTCTCATTAATTTTTTGGATGAGTTCTTTCCGGAAACTGTCAAAAAGATCGTCCACCACATCATCACGGTTGATGACCCAGTGTGCCAGTTCGAGATCTTTGTTGACAAAAGCATCCACACTCTTGATGACCATATCGGTTGTCTCTTTTGCCATCCCTTTGATCACTTCCATATTAATGGCGCTTTTTTCATAATCGGAATCTGCCATTAAAATGGTCATCTCCGAAATATCCGCTGCATGATCGCCGATACGCTCCATGTCCGTGATCATTTTTAACGCTGCGGAAATTAATCTTAAGTCTTTTGCTACCGGCTGCTGTTGAAGCAGCAGTTTCATGCAGAGAGCTTCGATCGTTTTCTCCTGTTCGTCTACTTCCACGTCAAATTTGATCGCCTGCTCTGCTTTTTCTACATCCTGCTTTACCAGTGCGGATATCCCCATCTCGATTGCCTGCTCGATCAGGCTTCCCATCTGGATCAATTCATTATTTAATTCTAATAACTGTCTGTCAAATCGATTTCTCATATCATTCTCTCCTTTTTATTTATGTCAACCAAAACGTCCTGTGATATAGTCCTCGGTACGTTTATCCTGTGGAATTGAGAATAATTTTTCTGTCTCGCCAGCCTCGATCACCTCTCCTAATAAGAAGAATACGGTTTTATCCGAAACACGCACTGCCTGCTGCATATTGTGTGTGACCATGACGATGGTGTACTGTTTTTTCAGTTCAATGACAAGATCCTCGATCTTGGATGTGGAGATCGGATCAAGCGCAGAAGTCGGTTCGTCCATTAGGATAACTTCCGGTTCCACTGCCAGTGCCCTTGCGATACATAATCTCTGCTGCTGCCCACCGGACATACCAAGTGCACTTTTTTTCAGACGGTCTTTCACTTCGTCCCAGATTGCCGCATCACGCAGGGATTTTTCCACGATCTCATCTAATTTTGCTTTGGAGCGGATACCGTGAGTTCTCGGTCCATAAGCAATATTGTCGTAAATACTCATCGGGAACGGATTTGGCTTCTGGAATACCATGCCGACTCTTTTTCGTAAAAGATTGACATCCATACCTTTGTAGATGTCCTCGCCATCCAACAGAACATTTCCTGTGATCTTACATCCTTCCACCAGATCATTCATTCTGTTCAGACTTTTTAAAAAGGTCGATTTTCCACAGCCGGATGGTCCGATGAAAGCTGTGATCTCGTTGGCATGGATACTCATATTGATATCTTTCAATGCATGAAAATCACCGTAATATAAATCAAGGTTTGAAATTTTAAATTTTTCACTCATATTGTTTCCTCTGCTTTATCTGTCTGTTCACAGACGTTTTATTTTATAATAATCTGTATGCAGCTTTTCTTTGTCCGCATGTCTTTTCGGATTTACTTCGTTGCAGCTTCCAGTTTCCTTGCGATCAGGGACGATAATCCGTTGATGAGAAGCACCACGATCAGAAGAACGACTGCTGTTGCGTATGCTTCATTTGTGTGAAGTCCCTCTCTTGACAGCGAATACATATGAATCGCAAGGGTTCGTCCAGAGTCCATGACACCTGCTGCCTCCGCAACGGTTCCTGCCGTATAGATCAGTGCCGCTGTCTCTCCTACGATACGTCCGATTGCAAGGATAACACCGGATAAGATACCCGGAATTGCAGTTGGAAGCACGATTTTAAAAATAGTACGGAGCTTTCCTGCGCCAAGTCCGAAGCTTCCCTCACGGTACATATCCGGCACACACAAAAGCGCTTCCTCCGTTGTTCTCATAATGACCGGGAGAACCATGATCGCAAGTGTTGCCGCACCAGCTAACATGGAATATCCCCAATGCAACGCTGTCACGAAAAACAACATACCGAACAGTCCATAGATAATGGATGGAATACCGGTCAATGTCTCTGCCGTGATACGCACCAGCTCAACGAGTTTATTTCCTTTTTTTGCATATTCGACAAGATAAATTGCCGCTCCGATTCCAAACGGAACAGAAAAAAGCAGTGCGAGCAATACCATTGTGATGGTGTTGATGATCGCCGGCATCATCGACACGTTATCGGAATTGTAAGTCAGTGAAAACAGGCTTGGTCTTAAATATGGAACACCGTGGATCAAAATATAGCCCACCAGATAAACAAGTACTGTCACGGTGATCACTGCCGAGGCTCCCACCAGAAGCAGTAAAATAAAAGAACCCGGATGTTTTTTGTAAGATTTCAATCTGTCTTTCCACGACAGCTGATTGATCGGAGTGATATTTTTTTCCATACTGCCTCTACTCCTTTCCCCTACGTTTCAAAATAGAAAACGATATATTAATAATAAGAATAAACACAAACAGAACTACACCTGTAGCAATCAATGCTTCCCTGTGAAGATCCGTGGCATATCCCATCTCAAGTACGATATTCGTTGTGAGTGTACGCACACCTTTGAAAATACTGTCCGGCACTCTCGCCTGATTACCGACTACCATCATGACTGCCATTGTCTCACCGAGCGCACGTCCTACGCCGAGCACAACTGCTGCAAACACACCTGATTTTGCTGCCGGAACAACAACCGTAAAGACACTTCTCTCATGTGTGGCTCCCAGTGCGAGCGCTCCCTCATAATAACTCTCCTCCACTGCACGGATGGATGACTCGGACACGCTGATAATGGTAGGCAGAATCATGATTCCAAGCAGCACAGACGCCGTTAAAATGCTCTGCCCGTTGCCTTTGAAATGCTCCCTGACAAACGGAACCATAACGACCAGACCAAAAAATCCGTATACAATGGACGGGATTCCAGCCAGCAGATCAACGATCGGTTTTAATACCTTATGTAATCTGTCCGGACAGAAACGCGCCATGAAGATGGACATCAGTATTCCGATCGGAACTCCGATAATCAGTGCCCCGCCCGTCACATAGATGCTTCCCAGGATCATCGGGAAGATACCATATAAGCCGTTGCCGGGTTTCCATTTTGTTCCTCCGAGGAAATTAGCAAATCCAATCTCTTTCATTGCCGGAACCCCGTTTGCGAACAGGAACACGCAGATCAGTACAACTGCTACAATGGAAATAATGGCGGTAAACAGAAATACATATTTCATTACAATTTCTTTTAATTTATTGATATTCATATATTTATGTTCTCCAAAATCTGAGGAATGCCTGACAGTGCAGGCTTAATATCATTATGTAATGCTTTACAAATTGTAAATATCCTGATTTCCGAAAAAGGCCGGAGGAGTTTTCCATCCGACCCTTCTGTCAGTAATTTTTTAATTTCTTATCTCTGATACTTTTTTTTCATACCAGATATTTTCATTGATTACTTATTTTGCAAGTTCATCCCAGCTTGTAATATCTCCAACATAGACACCTTTCACCTGATCGGATGTAAGATTTGCTGTTGGGTTGTCAAGATTTACGATGACTGCGATACCATCCATAGCGATTGTTGTTGCGGTAAGTCCCTGCTCTGTCTCAGAATCTTTTAATTCACGGGAAGCCATACCGATATCACTTGTACCTGCTGCTGCGTCGGTCATACCTGTTGTGGAATCACTCTCCTGAATCTCGATCTCTGCACCGGAGTTTACGGCTGTGTAAGCTTCTTTTAATTTTTCCATGACTGGTGTTACGGAAGAAGAACCGCTGACTGTTACTTTACCGGTTGCTCCGTTGGATTCGAATGCTGCTGCATCATCTGAACCGATGTAACCGTTCTCTGTGATGACTGCCTGACCTTCTGCACTCATAATGTAGTTGATGAAATCCTGTGCAATGTCACTTACTTCACCTTTGGTTGCGATGTTGAATGGTCTTGCGATCGTGTATGTACCATTTTTGATATTCTCTACTGTTGCTTCTGCTCCGTCAATGCTGACTGCTTTTACAGTGTCATCTAAAGAACCAAGGGAAACATAACCAATCGCATACTCATCACTTGCTACAGATGTAAGCATTACGGATGTGCTGTTTGTGATGATTGCTTCCTCTGTTGTGTTATCTACTTTATTTCCATCTGCATCTTTTTCTTCGATTCCGAATAATTCGATGAATGCACCTCTTGTACCGGAACCATCCTCTCGGGATAATACATTTACATATTCACTTGCATCAAAGTCTGCTGTAGCTGCCGGTGTTTCCTCTGCAGTTGTGTCTGCTGCATCTGTAGAAGCATCTGCTGTGGTATCTGCGGATGTGTTGGTGTCTGCTGCTGTATTATCAGAACCACATCCTGCGATCATGCTGACTGCTAACATTCCTGTTACGAATAAACTGATTACTTTCTTTTTCATTATGATTTTCCTCCAAATCTCTATGGGATATTACATTTCCCATCTTTGTTTTTTTGTCTCTGTCTCATTGACAATGACTACTTTAAAGGCAGCATGTAAAATCTAAATATCTTCCTTTGTAAAACATCTGTAAAATGATGGTAAATAAAAAAATTGGCTTTTCACTCACTGATTTCTCTGTATCAGCAAATGAAAAGCCTGCTTTTTATATTTTCTCTTTGTGAAAACTTGCCTTGCGATAAGCATCTGCATAAAAATATTCCTGGGAATTCAGCTGGATGTCTCCCCCATCTCTGTGATAATAATTTCCATCACTCTTTAACACACTCGCTTTTACGTTGTCTCTTAACATGAGATTAAAGCTTTCCAATATTCGTTCTTTGAGTTCCGGATCATACACCGGAGCTGCAACCTCTACACGTTTTGTCGTATTTCTTGTCATAAAATCGGCTGAGGCAATATAAACTTCACTGTCTCCACCTTTTCCAAAAATATAGATTCTGGAATGCTCTAAATATCTTCCCACGATACTGATGACCTGAATATTGTCTGTGTATCCCTCCACTTCTGGAATGAGACAGCAGATTCCACGCACGATCAGATCAATCTGTACCCCTGCCATAGATGCTTCAATCAGTTTATCGATCAGTTTTTTATCTGTCAGAGAATTCATTTTCACTCCGATGTATCCTGCATTGCCATCTTGCACCTTTGTAATCTCTGCATCTATTTTGTCGATCAGCTTATTTTGCAGACAATTTGGTGCAACAAGCAGATGATTCGTATGCTCCACTGTCTGTGCCAGACACAGTTTATGAAAAACTTCCGCTGTTTCCTCGCCAATCGCCTGATCAGCGGTCATCAGGGAAAGATCTGTATACAATTTTGATGTCTTTTCATTATAATTTCCAGTTCCGATTTGTGTGACGTAACGGATTCCCTCCTCTGACATATAAGTGATCTGACAGAGTTTGGAATGTACTTTAATGTGATCCAGTCCATAAATCAGCCTGCATCCGGCATCCTCTAACCGCTGTGACCACTCAATATTATTTTCCTCGTCAAACCGGGCGCGCAGTTCCACCAGAACTACAACTTCCTTGCCGTTTTCGGCTGCATCAATGAGTGCCTCAACAATCTGTGAATTTCTTGCCACACGGTAAAGCGTCATTTTAATAGATACGACACGCGTATCATTTCCGGCTTCTTTTAACAGGCGTATAAATGGTTTCATACTTTCATATGGATAGGAAAGTAGCTTGTCTTTTTCACAGATCTGATCTAAGACAGGCTTATCATCCACAAACTCCGGTGAATTCTGTGGAACCCGTTTCTCATAAAACAATTCTTTTTTCTCACGCAATGCATTCTGGATCTGGAAAAGGAACGATAATTCCAACGGTGTCTCTGTATGGAATACCTGATCTTTAAAAATTCCCAGATCTCTTCTCAAATGTTCAATCACCGTATCATCAAGAACTCTGGAATGTTCCAGTTTAACAGGACAAAGCTTCTTTCTGGTGCTGATCAGTTTTTTCATGCAGTCCCTGTAGTCCAGTTCCTCGTCATCAAACGCCTCATCCACATCAATATCCGCATTACGGATAATGCGGATCAGGGACTTGCTCTTTACTTCATAATGGTCAAACACTTCCGGTATATAATGAAGGATCAGCTCTTCGACCAGCATATAATGATTTTTACCGGAAGGAACCGGGATCAGACGCTTAAAGACTTCATTGCTGCATGGGATAATGCCAAGCTTATCTCCCTTTTTCCCACCCAGAACGACAACTGCATAGATTTCTTTGTTTTTCAAAAATGGGAAGGGCTGTTTTTTTCCGATGACCTGTGGCGACAAAAGCGGCTGAATGGATTCCTCAAAGTATTTTTCCAGATAGACTTTATCCTCCGGGAGCATATCGGAAAATGATAAAAGTTCTACCCCCTGCTCTTCCAGTTCCTCCATATATTGTTTGTAGATATGGTCTTTTCTCTGGGAGATGATCCTTGTTTTCTCAAAAATCGCCTGAAGCTGTTCCTCGCTTGTCATCCATGTCTTATTTTCTCTCGCATGATTATCTGCCAGCATCTGATCGTATAAAGCTCCAACTCTCACCATAAAAAATTCATCCAGATTGCTCTGGAAAATAGAGAAAAATGCCATACGCTCACAGAGCAGCACATGATGGCTTGCCGCCTCATCCAGAACTCTTTCGTTAAATTTTAACCATGAAAGTTCCCGGTTTGCATAACACTCCTGCTTTTTTTCTTTTTGTGACATATCCCTGCCCTCTGCCCTTCAAATATTTTCCAGCTGTTTCTGACTGCCGGCAAAACTGCTGATCGTCCCGGAATCCTGTGTCTCTGTCCTGCGTTGCACCTGAAAGAAAACAAATCCGACCACAAACATAGCTGCGATCACGACTACTCCTGCTTTCGAAGTATCAAAGATCTGTGTGCTGATTCCCATTAACATGGTTCCCATAAAGGATGCACCTTTTCCGAAAATATCAAAGATTCCAAAATACTCGGACGATTTTTCCTTTGGGATAATCTTTGCATAGTAGGAACGGGACAGTGCCTGGATTGCACCCTGAAATACCCCTACAAAAGTTGCCATCATCCAGAACTTCCATGCTGCGTCTAACTGCAGGGCGTAAACTGCGACTGCAAAATATGCAATGATGCAGGCAGAAATTAGTTTTCCTGTCTCAAATTTCTGTGTCATTTTTCCGAAAAGAATCGCACATGGGAATGCCACAACCTGCGTCAGAAGCAATGCCAGCAGCAGATTAGCGTCACTGATCCCAACGTCTTTTCCGTAAGAAGTTGCCATCTCGATAATCGTGTATACACCGTCTATATAGAAGAAAAACGCAAGCAGAAAGAGGGCAACTTTTTTGTTATCTTTCAATTCCACCACGCTTCTTCCAAGTCTGGCAAAAGACTCCTTTACCATAGAGCCTTGATTTTCCACATAATATTTCTGTTCGTAATTTTTTAAGAGTGGGATTGTCACAAGTCCCCACCATGCTGCATTTAAGAAAAATGCGGCTGTCATGGCTGCCGGTGTGCTGATGCCAACTTTATCACCGCCTAATACCAGCAATAAACTGATGACAAATGGCACACAGCTTCCGATATAGCCCCACGCATACCCATGGGACGATACCTCATCCATGCGTTCGTCGGTGGTCACATCTACCATCATGGAATCATAAAAAATCAGGCTGCCGGAAAATCCTACTTTTGCGATCACAAAAATAATCAGGAACATCAGCCACGTCTTCGGAATGGATAACGCTACACATCCAAGAACACCTATCATCATGAAAAATGTAAATAACGGTTTTTTATGGTTTTTGTTGTCTGCGACTGCACCGAGGATTGGTCCTAAAATTGCAACGATGATCGTAGAGATTGAGATCGCATAGCTGAGATATGCAGTAGAATCCGATGCGGAAACGCCCATATTCTGCGCCATGTTTTTAAAATAAATCGGGATGATCGTGGACACTAACAGCGTAAATGCAGAGTTTCCCACATCATACAGTACCCAGTATTTTTCGAGCTTCGTCAGTTTTTGTTTCATATTCGTTTTCCTCATTCATTCTTTCCTGTGCCGTATACACATGATTTAAAAATAAAAATATTTGTCTATAGTAACTGTCACGCACCGCCTCGCCTGCGTTAAAGATTTCATGTTTGGAATCCTTCATTCTTACCAGCTGTGCTGTCTTGGCTTTTTTAGCAAATTTTTCAATGCCACAATTATCAACCATGTTGTCTTTTTCCGCTTCAAAGATTATGAGCGGAATTTTTATACTGTTAATGTTTTTTCTTTTCTGCAGCTTGCGGATTACTTTAAATCCTGCTTTTACCCAGGCATAGGTTCCGCCATAAGTCTGGTAATTGATATTCCGCAGGCGCATGTTGTAGATATACATGTATCGTTCTCTGGAAACGCAGCTGCTTGTTTCAAAGGATGGTTTGTCTGAAAAACCACTCTGTCCGGCAGCATATTTCGTCCCCTTTCCGATCACACAGAAAAAATCTGCGGTAACTTTTGCAAGCCACTTCGGATACTTTCCAGTGTTCATCCCAAGCATTGGTGCTGACAGGATTGCTGCGTCAAAAGTCAGTGGGAACTCTTCGAGATACCGCACTCCAATGGCTCCACCCATGGAATGACAGAATAAGATTTTTCGTTTTTCTGTGAGTTCTACCACATTTTTCACAAAGCAATGCAGATCCTGCACATATTGCTCATAATCCTCGATATGAACTTTTTCGCCATCCACAACAATCCGGTCAGAATATCCGTGTCCCCTGTGTTCCGGGACGTAGACGGAATATCCGTTTTTCAGGAAATAATAGATGACTTCCTTATATTTCTCTGCAAATTCACAGAATCCGTGGCTGATGACAATAGCAGCTTTTGCCTGCGGAATCCGGTATGTGCGGTAATAAATTGCTGTGCTGTCATAGCTTTCTATGTAACCGTCTTTTTCACAGTTTCTCAGATACGGTTCCACATCACACTTCATGGTCCGCTGATAATTTGCTTTTTCCGGTATCATGATGTTCTCTGCTCTTTTTTCTGCCATATGCTTTTCTCTCATTCTCAATTCCGGAGGATTCTTTGAACCAGTTCAGGCTGCAGCTCTCCAAAACGGTATTCATCCCTGATTTTCTTTGCAATATCCGGGTAATTTGTGATCAGCGCATCCACGCCTGCCTCACACAGCATTCTCATATGTTTTTCTTCATTGATTGTCCATACATGAAGCAGTCTTTTCCGCTCTCTACAACGCTCTAAAAATCCCGGATAAAAAACGTTATATCCCGCCGGGTGGAGTGCGTCTGCCTTTACGACGTCACATGCGTAGTCCACTGCATCAATAATTCCATCTTCATAGAGCATCCCCGTCTTAGCCTGCGGATCTGATTCTTTGATTTTCCGGATCGTATAATGATTAAACGAAGAATAAATGACACGCTCCTTCATTCCAAGACGCTCTGTAAGTTCCAGTACCCGCTCTTCAATCCCCGGATAGAAAACAATTCCTGTTTTGATCTCCACATTAATGGTAAGATTTGTCGGTTTTATCAACAGATATACCTGTTCAAGTGTTGGTATCTCTTCCTTTGTGTATTCCAGATGCGTTTTGTTAAAATTAAATTTTTTCAGTTCTTCATAGGTGTAATCTTTTACCCAGCCTTTTCCATTGCTGACACGATCGATCGTCTCATCATGGATGACAACGAGCTCACCGTCTTTTGTCATCTGCACGTCAAGTTCGATTCCATCTGCTCCCATCTCAACTGCTTTCCGGAATGCATCTAATGTATTTTCCGGGGCATAGCCGCTGGCTCCGCGGTGTGCCCATACCTTTGTCTTTTCCTGATCCATTTTTACTCCTCTTTTCTATCTCTGTTCTGGTCTGCTTATACCGTTTCATTTTATGTATGTCTGCCGTTTGGGATTACCGGATACTCTCACATTTTCTGTATCTTCTTGCGGAGCTCCTGCATCTTCTGATCCACACCTGCGATCACGTCTGCATATTCCCTCGTCGCTTTTTCAACCGCTTCTAACTTTCCGGCATCCTTTTTGTAACACATCTGGGAATCTAACTCTGCCCAATAATCCATGGCGACTGAACGTATCTGTATCTCAACCCGCACAGTTGTTGTCTTATCCAGATAAGTGACCGGCACTCCTACGATCAGATGAAGGCTCTGGTAACCGCTCTTTTTCGGCTTCTCAATATAATTTTTTTCTTTAATGATGGCAAAATCTTTCTGTCTCCGCACTGCATCCGCAATCTGATAGATGTCATCGGCGAAATAACACACCACCCGGACTCCGGCAATATCATTTAACGTATTGACTGCTGTCTCAAAAGTGACCTTGCGATCCTTTCTTTCCAGCTTTTTTGCAATGCTCTCAGTAGTTTTGATCCTGCTGCACAGATTTCTGATCAAAGGTCGTTCATTTTTTCCGGTCAGATCTGCATCGATCATACGAAGTCTTGTCAACATCACATCGATCGCATACTGATAGCGCGCCTGTACCATTGGCGCTTCCAATTTTTCTTTTAGTTTATTTATCTCCATATATAAAAAAATAAGACAGCTATGTAAAATCCATAGCTGTCTTATGTGTGTTTTCTGTAAAATTTATTTTTCGTCCTCTAGCATTAGTCTCTCTTCACTGCCGCTCTGATCAGATGTGCCGTTCCTTTGATCCGGTGTCCATTTGCCATCTCTGTTAAGGCTCTCGCCATCTCCATTGTGACAAAACCACCTGTCATTTTTGCATATCCACGAATTGGCATATTGTAGTTGAACAGAACATTTAAGTTCGGTTTACCCTGCCACTCGCTGATTTTTAACAAAATGCGGAGCACTCCGTAGAACAGTTTTCCGAAGATTCCCTTTCCGTAGTAGAGCTGGCACACTGCATCGTTCATCTGGATCTCACCGCTCCAGCTTCCATCCGGGATCTCTCTTCCATAAAGTTCTCTGTATTCAATATCATCTACATTTTCAATCTTACCGCTGAAATACTCCGGTAATATCTCTTTGCTGTAACCACCGTCTGCCACAGTTCCGGCAATTTCCAAGCTGCCTTCTAATACCATGGTATCTGCATCGGTTCCTACCATGATCTGATAGTTACCGGATTCTACTTCCCATGTATTGGTTCTTGTGTCATAGAAACGGAAGGTCTTATCATCAAATGCGATATGCACGGATTTTTCCTCGCCAGGAGCCAGTGTCACTCTCGCAAAACCTTTTAACTCACGGACCGGACGGAAAATCGTCTCGGACTGTTTTCCGACATAAAGCTGCGCAATTTCTGTTCCTTCCACATCTCCGGTGTTTTTGATCATGAAGGTCACGCCGTCTTTGTCAACGGAGAGATTGCTGTATGCAAAAGTTGTATAACTCAATCCATAGCCAAATGGGAAACGGACTTTTTTGCCGACCGTTGTGTAATAACGATATCCCACATAGAGAGCCTCGCGGTATTCGCTGCTGCGCTCCTTGCTTGGATAGTAGTGGAATGCAGGAGTATCTTCGTAGTGAAGTGGATAAGTCTCATTTAATTTTCCGGATGGGCATACCTTTCCGGTGAGGACATTCATCATTGCAGATGCGCCTGCCTGACCACCTAAATATCCGTGAACAATACCTTTTGCATAGTCAAACCACGGCATCTCAATAGAAGATCCTGCTGAGAGAACAACAACCACATTGGTATTCACGGCTGTGATTGCATCGATTAGTTCATTCTGTGCCTGCGGCATATGCATATGGGTACGGTCAAGTCCCTCAGACTCGCTGATCTCATCCAATCCTGCAAAAACAAGAACAACGTCTGCATTCTTTGCTGCTTCCACTGCTGATTTTGCAAGTGCTGCATTCGGTTTACGGTTGCGGATATATCCCTGCTCATAAGCGGTCATTACAAGTCCGCTGTCTGCGATCACATCTAAGATGGATTCCGGCTGTCTGGTCGGATTTACAAGGGAAGAACCTGCACCCTGATAACGCGGAGTCTTTGCAAAATCACCGATCACGGCTACTTTTGTTCCCTGTTTTAATGGCAGGATATTATTGCTGTTTTTCAGTAAAACAACACTTTCTTCGGCTGCTCTTCTTGCTAATGCATGGTGTCCTTCAACATCAAATTTTTTGCCTTTTCCATCAACTGTTGCCTGATGGGTTGCAAAAATAACATTTAACAGCTCGTCCAGTCTCTGGTCTAATACTTCTTCCGGTAATGTTCCTTCTTTTACTGCATGGACAATATCACGCATGCCGGACTTTCCTGTACCCGGCATCTCAAGATGGCTTCCGTTCATAACGCCAAGTGCATGGTCATTGCTTCCGCCCCAGTCTGATACGACATAGCCGTCAAATCCCCACTCATCGACTAAGATTTCCTGTAACATGTGACGATTCTCATTCGCATAGACACCATTTACTTCATTATAAGAAGACATGATGGATTTGGATTTTCCCTCTTTGACTGCGATTTCAAACCCGGTGGTATAAATTTCCCGGAATGTACGCTCATCGACAACAGAGTCGCTCGCCATACGACGGAGTTCCTGGCTGTTTGCCGCAAAATGCTTTGGACAAGCTGAGATTCCCTTGCTCTGGATACCTTTTACATAAGCGGCTGCCATTTTTCCTGCATGATACGGATCTTCAGAAAAATACTCAAAGTTACGTCCACAAAGCGGGCTTCTCTTAATGTTAAGTCCCGGTCCTAAGATGACATTGACATCCATGGTCACCGCTTCCTCTGCAAGTGCAGTACCGATCTCCTCACCTAATTTTTCATCCCAGCTATTTGCGATCGTTGCTGCGGTCGGGAAACAGGTTGCCGGAAGGCTGGCATTTAATCCAAGGTGGTCTCCTGCACCGGCCTGACGTCTTAACCCATGAGGTCCGTCGGACATTGCCATGGATGGGATTCCGTACTTCTCAAAATCTACAGTCTCCCATGTATTTTTACCGGACATCATCAGTGCTTTTTCTTCCAGAGACATCTGTTTTATGATTTCCCCATATTTTAAGCTCATTTTTCGTTCTCCTGTTCTTTTGGTGTTCACGGATTTTATTTATACAAAAATGTGTGTTATTAGGATCGCAATAATAAAAAAATAAAACCCATGCTGCTATTATTTTTTGTTAGCATAATGGTAGCATGGATTTTATTTTTAAAATGAAAAATGGCATAAATGGTTGTTTTTTTTACATAAACTGCAAAAGTTACCTTTCTTTGAGCATATACGAAATCTTCACGTTTCACAATATTGTCAACATTTTATATGAAATCTTTAAAAACGGGGCAAAATATATTGTATAACATTAGAAAAACGGGGCAAAATATATTAAAATCAATTGTCAAAACGGGGCAAAATGATATACAATATACTTGGAGGTACGAGTTCATGTTTAGAAAAGAATCAATTACGATAAAAGAATGGATAGAAAGTTCTGATAAAGCACTTTTAGTAACAGGTGCAAGGCAGATAGGAAAAACCTGGTTAATCCGGGATGAAATTGATAAAAGTGGATTTAAAAGATTTGAAATCAATTTTATCGATCAGCCGGATATGATAGATTTCCTCAATACTGAAATAAGTGCAGAAGATTTTCTGGTTAAGTTAAAAATGATTATGCCAGAGGAATATAAACCACATAAGACCATTGTATTTTTTGACGAAATTCAAAAATGCCCTGAGATCGTTACAAAAATAAAATTTTTAGTGGATGAAGGAAGCTTTAAGTATGCCATGAGTGGATCTTTGCTTGGAATAGAACTTAAAGGCATTGCTTCTGCACCTGTTGGATATTTGTCCATTACAAGAATGTATCCAATGGATTTTGAAGAGTTTATGATAGCCAATGGAGTTTCAAAAACAACTCTGGATATGCTAAAGGACAAATTCAAAACCTGTCAGCCTGTTGACGACTTTATACATCAAAAACTTCTTTCCTTATTCTTCGTATATCTTATTGTAGGCGGAATGCCAGACGCAGTAAAAAAATATATCGAAACCAAGGATATCCGGGAGGTTGACAAAATCCAAAAGGATATTGTAACGCTGTACAAAGAGGACTTTTCACAATATGAACATGAGGATAAAAAACTCAGGCTAAAGTCTATCTACGAGATTGTGCCCGCTGAACTAAATAAGCAGAATAAAAAGTTTGTATTTACAATGCTCAATAAAGAACTTAAATTTGACAGATATGAAAATAGCTTTTTGTGGTTAAAAGATGCCGGTGTAGTAATTCCTGTCTATAATGTGGATTCTCCTGCTATTCCTCTTTTAGCAAGCAAAAGCAGTAATGTGTTCAGACTTTTTTCAAGCGATATCGGTCTGCTGACAAGTGCATATCCTGCCGAAACCAAAATCGAACTGATCAGTCAGAATGGAGAAGTAAACAATGGTGCCCATTTCGAGAATGCTGTTGCACAACAACTGCTGGCAAACGGTTTTGATCCATATTTTTGCAAGAAAAAAAATTTAGGTGAGCTGGATTTTCTGATTGAAATGGATGGTAAGATTATCCCTATAGAAGTAAAGTCCGGCAAAGACTATAAGTCACATAAAGCTTTGGATAATTATATGAAAGTACCGGATTATCATCTTGAGAGTGCATATATATTTTCAATCTATAATGTAGAAAAAGATGAGAATATCATAAATCTTCCCATATATATGTGCTATCTCTTGAAGGAGCCTAAAATAGATCCATTGATCGTAGATTTAGATATGTCTGATCTATAAAATTCTCTCAGGCAGATATACAACATTTTATATGGATTTGACCATGCTATTCTTCCATATTCATCCACACATTCCATCAGACTGCCGGATAACACAAGTGATTTCTGCTGTAATATAAATGAGGACTGCCGTAAGGCAGTCCTCAGACACATGTTTTTTATAAGTTTTCTTCTAAGAAAGCAGAAAGTTTATTCATTGCCTCTTCTTCGTTTTCACCATCTGTCTTTAAGGTGATCTCCTGTCCACATTTGACTGCGAGCCCCATCACTGCAAAAATACGTTTTGCATCTGCCTCTTTTCCATCTTTTTCAATGGTTACTTTACATGGAAATGCGGCTGCTTCCTTTACAAATAATCCTGCCGGTCTTGCGTGGATTCCCTGCTCATCTTTGATTACATACTTAAATTCTTTCATTGTTTTTCTCTCCTCTTAAGCTGCTTTTTTCTTCAATACACCGAGCAGTACACATCCGACTGCGGAACCGACTGCCAGTGAAACGAGATATAATAATGGATTTCCTACGGTCAGGAATACGAAGATTCCACCATGAGGAGCCATTAAAGTACAGTTAAATGCCATGGATAAAGCACCTGCTGCTGCAGAACCAACCATACACGCCGGTAATACATGGAGTGGATCGGATGCTGCAAATGGGATCGCGCCCTCTGTGATGAAGGAAAATCCCATAATGAAGTTGGTAGGACCTGCTTTTCTCTCATCTTCTGTAAATTTATTTTTGAAAATTAAGGTTGCAAGCGCAATCGCGATTGGCGGAACCATACCGCCGACCATAACGGCTGCCATGATGTTATAGTTTCCGGCTGCAATGGAAGCTGTACCGAATACATAAGCTGCCTTGTTGACCGGGCCTCCCATATCAACAGACATCATTCCGCCGAGTAATGCACCAAGTAATATTGCACTTGCGCCGTTTAATCCGTTCAATCCATTGTTGATTAATGTATTTAATGCGCCGATTGGCGGTTCCACTACATATGTCATCAAAACACCTACAATAAAGATACCAAATAACGGATAGATCAATACCGGTTTTGTTCCCTCTAAACTGTCAGGAAGTTTGCTGCAGATCTTCTTTAATAATAATACAACATATCCTGCAAGGAATCCGGCTACCAATGCGCCGAGGAATCCACTTGTTCCGTTTGCTGCAATTGCACCGCCGACGAAACCAACGGCAAGTCCCGGTCTGTCTGCAATACTCATCGCAATAAATCCGGCAAGGATTGGGAGCATGAAACCGAATGCCACGCCACCAATGGACTTAAACATCGCTGCCATCGGAGTGATCGTACCGAAGTTTGATCTCTGGTCTAATGGAAGTGAATTCAAATCTACAGAAAAACCATCAATCAGGAATGCGATTGCGATCAGGATACCACCGCCGACAACGAATGGAAGCATATGGGATACACCGTTCATCAGATGTTTGTAAATCTGATGTCCGAGACTGTCTTTTCCTTCTTCTTCGTCATCTGCTGCTTTTCCGTCTGCCTCGTAAATAGATGCATGGCCATTTGCCGCCTTTGTGAGCAGTTCCTCTGCTTTGCTGATTCCGTCTGCCACTTTACACTGGATCACCGGTTTTCCTGCGAAACGATCCATTGGAACCTGTGTGTCTGCTGCAACAATAATGCACTCTGCCTCTGCGATCTCTGCTTTTGTGAGCACATTCTTGGCACCGCCGGAACCTCTCGTCTCAACTTTGATCCGGTATCCAAGCTCTTTTGCCTTTTTCTCAAGTGCTTCTGCCGCCATATAAGTATGTGCGATACCGGTTGGGCAGCCGGTAACTGCGAGGATCAGTTTTCCATTGGAAACTGGTGCTTCTGCTTTCTTTTCCTCTTCTTTTTTCTCTTCCTCAGCGTCTTTTTCTGCCTCTGCTGCGTCGATCACGCTCAAAAATTCATCGACCGTTTTGGCGTTGCGCAGGTTTGCTGTGAAATCCTCATCCATCAGTAACACAGACAATTTGCTGAGCACGTCGAGATGCACGTTCTCTTTTGTGTTCGGGGCAGCGATCAAAAAGATCAGGTTTACTTTCTCACCGTCTAAGGAATCAAAATCAACCCCTTCCGGTACAACCATCGCTGCAAGCCCCGGTCTTGATACCGAATCCGATTTGCAGTGCGGAATCGCAATTCCCTCGCCAATTCCTGTGGTACTCTCCTCTTCTCTTGCGTAGACACCTTTACGGTAAACCTCTACATCATTGATCTTGCCGCTCTTTGCCATCAGGTCGACCATGGCATCAAGAGTTTCTTTTTTGCCTGTTACTTTCCCATTCAGTTCAATACTTTCTGCTGCGAGTAAATCTCTGATTTTCATTTGAAAAATCCCTCCCTTTCTATTGTTCCCCTGCAAACAATTTCTTATTACTATCGAGTAAAGCGATCACTTCTGCTTTTGTAGCCAGTTCCTCTGAAAAAGCAGAGGCACTTCCGGTACAGACACCCATCTGGAACGCTTTCTCGTAGCTTCCGTTCTCAAGGTATCCTGCAATAAATCCTGCCACCATGGAATCTCCTGCTCCCACGGAATTGACAACCTTTCCTTTTGGCGCTTCGGACTGGAAAATGCTTCCATCTTCTGCGACTAACACAGCTCCGTCACCCGCCATGGATACCAGAACGTTTCTTGCTCCCTTTTCCTGCATTTTCTTTGCATAGGTGATGACATCTGCCTTACTTTCAATCTTCACTCCGAAAATTTCGCCAAGCTCATGATTGTTTGGCTTGATCAGAAATGGATGATACTGTAACACATTCACCAGAAGATCTTTCGTTGCGTCTACCACAATTTTCAAGTCCTTGTTCTGCAAATGTTTCATAATATCCATATACATCGAACCCGGCATAACATCCGGAATGCTTCCTGCAAGCACGAGGATATCGCCGTCTGACAGCGTATCAAGCTTTTCATAAAGCTTTTTAATATCCGCCTCCGCGATCGCCGGTCCCTGTCCGTTGATCTCCGTCTCTTCATTGGAACGAAGCTTTACATTAATTCTGGAAATTCCCTTTTCCACGCTGATAAAGTCGGCGCGGACTCCTTTTTCCTCTAACAGATCCTGTATTCTGTTTCCTGTGAATCCGGCCAGAAAGCCAAGTGCTGTATTCTCAAAGCCAAGATTCTTTAAAACCATGGAAACATTGATTCCTTTTCCTCCCGGAAAAATAATCTCATCCGTTGTACGATTTACGATTCCGCAGGTAAAATTATCTACAGAAACGATGTAATCCAGCGATGGGTTAAAAGTTACGGTATAGATCATTTTTTCGACTCCTTTCTGCTTACTGCTTTACATCTATGACATTTTTACATTTTTTATAAGCCGGAAGGCTCAGTCCTGTCGTGATGACCGTTGCGCCTTCAAATGGTGCAAACGTCACACTGGAGATCTGATTGAATTTGCTCTCGTCTGCCAGAACAAAACATTCCTTGCAGTTTTCCATGGATTTTTTCTTCACCATCGCCTCTTTTAACTCCGGTGTGGAATAGCCTTTCTGAAGGCTGACACCATTTGTACCCCAGAATCCTTTGGTGAAATTGTATTTTTCCAGTGCTGCGACTGCCTCTTCTCCTACGATTGCCTCTGTGACCGCTTTAAACTCGCCGCCCAGGAGATACACGGTAAACCCTCTCTCTGCCAGACGCTTCGCATGGCTGATCGCATTTGTCACAAACACCGCCTGATGACTCGTGATGTATTCGATCATCAGCTCTGTTGTCGTTCCGGCATCCAGATAAACAAAATCACCCGATGTGATCTGTTCTGCGGCATATTTTGCAATTTTGTTCTTTGCGTCACGATTCTTTTCTTTCCGGCTGACGACGTTGTCATCCTTAGTACTGTACGCCATCGTTTTAAGGATTGCCCCACCGTGGACCTTCGTCAACTGACCGTTTGCATCCAGTGCATTCAGATCCCTTCGTATCGTAGATTCCGAAGCGTTAAGTTCTGTCATCAACTGCTGTACTGTCACACTCCCCATACTTTCCAGTATGGATAATATCTTCGCAAATCGTTCCTCTGTCAGCATTTATTCCCCTCCATTTTCCGTCAACATCATTCATATCCGTTCATCTTTATATCTGAATTATAGATTCACATTCCGTCGCAGTCAATCATTTTCCGTCAAAATCATTCACAAAAATGATTATTTAAAATTGTACAGAAGTTACAAGAGCGGCATTTGATAAACTTATTCCTCGCTGATTATGTAACAGAAACATTGCAACATAATTTTCTGTTACAGTCGCATCCCTGCGGAGCGTTTTACTTTATAGGAATATTGCTTCGCAATTTCCTATAAAGTAAAAACTGCTGCACAGTGAGATCTGATTTACTTGCGTCTCTCTGTACAACAGTTTCTACATTTTTGTTGTGATTTATTTATTTTCTTTTTTAAACCGTGCGATCGCATCTATGATCTTAAAGCTTTCGATCATGACTACTTCCGCATTTCTTGTCTTAAATTTCCGGACCATCTCATCAAATGGAAGCCCTGCAATGTAACACCGCAGTGCCATAATGATCGCGCTGTGCGTCACGATCAGCACATCTCCGTTTTCCCGTTTCATAATATATTCCATAGCATCCAGCGTGCGTTTTACCACATCATTGTAACATTCACCGCCTCCCGGTGTGCGCACATAGCGGCGGTCTTTTCTCCACTCCTGATATTCCGGACTGTTTTCCCGCTCGATCACACGCCAGTTGGACCCCTCCCAGCTTCCGAGGTTCATCTCCACCAGTCCATCCAGCGGAATACAGGTCGCATGCAGCGCTTCTGCAGCGATACGTGCCGTCTCTGCCGCCCGAAGCTGCGGTGAATGATAGACATGTTTTACCGAAATATCTTCTTCCACCAGCTGGCACGCCAGTTCCTTCGCCTGCCGGATTCCATTTTCATTCAGTGGAATATCGGTTTTTCCCTGAATCTTCTTTTTTACATTCCACTCTGTTTCACCATGACGTACAAAATATAGTTTCATCGCTCGTCCTTTTCTATGATAAAAATAAGACCATCTGTATTTCATCCCGGTAGCTTCCGTCTTTCAGTTTAAACGCATGAGGTTCTCTTCCCCACTCGCGAAAACCTAATTTTTCATACAGACGGATTGCTGCCACATTGTCATCAAAAACACCCAGTTTCAGCTGCTCAAGTTCTGTTTTTCTGGCGTTTTCGATCGCATATTCCATCAACTGCCTTCCAAGTCCTATTCCGCAGTATCTTTGTAGAAGAAAAATTCCGATTCCCGCCTTATGCCGGAATTTGATGTGATTTCCCTCTTTTAAAACCATGACACAGCCAATCATCTGCTCTTTCCGAAACGCTCCGATCAAAAATTCTTCCCTGCGCTCTGCTATGTCTGAAATCATCGCCTCTGCTGCGTCCGCTGTGAAATCTGTCTCCTCCGGGTATCTTGCCAGAAAATACGTTTCACGGTAAGTGATGTCACGCACCTCTGAAAAAGTTTCTGCGTCCTGCTTCTTTGGACTACGCAGCGTTATGTTCTGTCCATTTATCACAATCTGTTTCTCTTCTATCTGCATATGCGGTTATCTCCTATGAGGATATTTTAACATATGGGATTCGACTAACAAAGATTTTTTTTTCTTCCTGATAATGGTTCGATCTTCAAGGTGTACCCCAACGGTGTTAAAATTTTTAACAGACTGTCAATCTGGGGTGAATGCACTGCCTTTTCCATTCTTGCGATCACCGGTTGAGTCACATTACATTTTTCTGCCAATTGTGCCTGTGTCAGTCCCTGTTCTTCACGGATTTTTATCATGGTACGTATCAAATCCTTTTCAATCTGAACAATCGCTTCATCTTTGTCATCAATCTTTAATTCCCCACGAACAGTTTCCCATGTTTTTGCCATGCTATTTTTCCATCCTTTCTCTGTAATCTTGCAGATTATTGACTGCCTTTTCTAATTCTCTCTTAGGTGTTTTTCTGGTTTTCTTTTTAAAATGATGTAATAAAATAAATGTGTCATTCTCGTAATATGCATATAATATCCGATTTTCCAGCGGTCTGAGTTCCCATATTTCTCCGTATAAATGTTTTGTAATTGGTTCTCCTATTCTCGTCCCCATTTCTTCAAGCATATCAATGTATGCAACTATTTTATTCAAATTTATACGTGCATTTTTATTTCCATTATCTGCTTTCCTTTTTAACTCTATTAAATACCTTTGTAGTTCACATTTCCCATTTTTATCTTCATAAAAAATAATATTGAACAATTCTTCTCCTCCTAATTATATGAATCATAAATTTATTTTTCAATAACAAATTTGTTATTTTTTTATTTAAAATCTCCCCTTCTTTAGAATGTGCTTTTACTGAAATAATGCCCTGATTTATGAGCTGTAAAATTTTCTTCTTTCACATATATTTAGTTGTTTTTCCAACAGACTTTTTCCCTTGCATTAGCTAAAATAATTTTGTTACTTTAGGAAAGAATAAATAGTAGCCGACTATCTATTGACTATATTTATAGATAATTGCGAAACTCATGAAAGTGTAAATTGAATTGTGAAAAATTAACAAAAGACATGAAAGACATTGGGGAACCGCCGGTTCTTAGAAGGTAGGTACAACTGTAAGTTGTGCCTGGCTTCTTAGTACCGTTGCGAGTGACACATAGCGGGAGCGTGTCTTGAATGTTTTTGTTAATTTTGAACAATTGAAAGCAGAATATGAGGAGTTTCGCAATTGTCTAATCATATTTATTTTTAAAGGAGATTTCCATGGATCGCGTATTTACAATAGAGCAGTTACGTCCGATAAAAGATGGCATGACCATCTCAAGAGATGCAAAAATGGGAACTGCAACCGGCGTCACATTCTTTTCTCTCGGAAAAGACACCTCCATCAGCCAGGAATGCTATGATGCAACGGCTGTCTACATCGGTGCAAAGGGAGACGCCACATTTCTAATCGGTGAAAATGCCGATAAGAAAAATTTTACCGAAGGCGACTGTCTGGTCGTGCCGGGAGGAACTCTCTGCGGGATGGAGACAGCAACTGGTACTGTTTACACTGAAATGATTATAAAAAAGGAGAATACTATGAACAACATCATCAAATCAGGCGAAGTAATGAAACTTAAAGACTTAATTTCTTATGAGGAAGGAAGTATTGCAAACCTTGACGTTGTAAGCAACGATACCATGAAATTCGTGCTTATGGCTTTCGACGAGGGAACCGGTCTTACCCCTCACCGCGCACCGGGAAATGCGATCATCTTTGCATTGGAAGGAAAAGCAACCATCGGCTACGAAGGAAAAGACTACACCCTTTCTGCCGGAGAAAATTTCCGTTTTGACAAAAATGGTCTTCACAGCGTTACCGCAGAAGGCAAATTCAAAATGGCTTTATTATTAGTCCGTGAATAAATAATCCAAATAGAAAATGTGATGAACACCCTGACAAAATACACGAAATCAAGAAACAGCTGATCATACGGCTGTTTTTTGATTTAACCACCGGTCTGAATGAAAACGCACCATGAAAATCACACTGCGGATCAGCCACATTGTGATCAATGACACATACGATGTAAAATTCACATCTCCTGCAGCCCGAAGTACATTCGGAAGCACATTCGACGTTGACCAGAGCAGCGCCATCGGTACAAACGCAATTGCAAGCAGCATATAAATCTGACCTAACGTATTTTCCGGTGCCTGATATAATTTTAGTATGATCCGTAAAAACGGCAGCAATGCTGCCAACGACACTAAAATGGACACCTCTCCAAGCCATACCATTTTCTTACCATAATAACGCGCCATCTTTTTATCTTTTGCTCCAATGCACTGTCCTACAATTGTAACTGACAAATTGGATACCGCAAGTCCCATGGAGTAAAACACCATCAAAGTAGAATTCGAAACTGCATTCGCCGCTATGCTCTCTGTTCCAAGCTTTACAATAAACATCGACACGATAATTCCACCTCCGTTAAAGCAAAGCTGCTCCATTGCAAATGGAAGACTTGTGTTGATCACCGATTTTAATATCTCACGATCACGCTGATAAAAAACTGGTCAAAAATAAGCGGCATCAGCATTGCAAATATCTCCTGATAGGAAAAATATTTGCTTGTAAGCTGTCCGCTCAGAAACTGATCTGCTTTAGAACCTTCCCTTAATCTGATATGTTGCAATTTTTTCATTTGAAATACCCCAATATTCCCCTTTTTATGCATGCTCTGTGATGCCGAAAAGCAGGGCGAATGTATTCGCTTCTTACGCTCATACTATCGCCCTGCCTGTAAAATGTCATTGTATAAAATTGGGATATTTTGGACAATCCTTGCCGCTTATCATATGATTTCTATTCTTCTTTTCCAGTGTAATTGCGAAAATAATACATCTTACAGCATTTTCTTGTAATACCGGCGATCACAATTGCTACAAGCATTGCAAGAAAAGCTTCAAAGCTGTATGGACTGACGATAATTGCTGCTGCAAGCGTCAGGATCATTGCGATCTGCATACCTGTCTTGCTGGAAATTGCCTCGATCTGCTCGCTTCTCTCATCATGAAGTTCATTGTATAAACGTGTCAGTTTCTTCTCATCCTTCAATGCTTTTAAGTTCTTGCCAATACCAAATACTGCGTAAAACTCCATAACCAGCACAATGCCCAGAACAAAACCATGCATAAATTCTCCAGAATGCTCATTCAAACTATATGCACTGTCAACCATGCCGGAGGACATCATTCCCACCATTGCAATTCCAAGCGCTGCAATTGCTCCATAAAATTTGTTCTGTCCTACAATTTCATTTTTCATTCTTTCCATTTTCTTTTCCATAACCTTACTCCTCACTTTCCAGATCACTAAAATCAAATACTTCCTCGATTGTCAAATTAAAATAATGTGCTATCTTGTAAGCTAATCCCAGCGACGCCGTATATTTCCCTACTTCTATAGATGTGATCGTCTGTCTGGTCGTTCCCACAATGTCCGCAAGTTCTCCTTGCGAAAGCTTATTCGCTTTCCGAAGTTCCTTTATTCTGTTTTTCAACGGCTTTCCTCTTTTCCTATCACTTTTTTCTTACTATCTCGCATTCACATCTGCTGCGCCTTAATATTTCAAATTGTTTTGCATAGCTCGCTTTGCATTTTTAGTATAGTTAGCTTTGCATAAAATGTCAAGTATATTTTGCATAAAAAGTAAAGTTTACTTTGCTTTTTATATCTGAAATTATGTAAACTTATCATTTTGTACCGATTTATTGTACTTTCATACGCAGTATGTTAGAATACAAAGCTGGATATTAGATGTATCATCGCACAATAAAGGATACTATAATTTTATAAAATACCTGGGGGATAATTTAAGATGTCTAAGAAGATAAACTATTCTGAATTGATCAAAGAAACACTTATTTTGACGGCCGCTGTTGCGATCATTGCCGCCGCAGTTTTCTTTTTTCTGGTGCCAAGCCATGCATCCGTCAGCAGTATTTCCGGTCTTGGAATCGTTCTTTCGAACTTTATTCCGATGCCGCTTTCTGCGATCACAATGATTTTAAATGTACTGCTCTTAATCATCGGATTTTTCACCTGCGGAAAAGAATTTGGAATCAAAACAGTTTATACGAGCATTATACTTCCGCTGTTTCTTGGACTTTTTGAATTTATTTTTCCTGAAAATACCTCAATGACCGGCAGCCAGGAGTTAGATGTGCTCTGTTATATTTTAGTCGTGAGCATCGGTCTTGGCATTTTATTCAACCGAAATGCCTCCTCCGGCGGATTAGATATTGTCGCAAAAATCATGAACAAGTACCTGCATATGGAGCTTGGAAAAGCAATGTCACTTTCCGGAATGTGCGTTGCGCTGTCAGCCGCGCTTGTCTATGATAAAAAGACTGTCGTTCTCAGTATTTTGGGAACTTATTTTAACGGAATCATTCTGGATCATTTTATTTTCAATCATAACATCAAGCGCCGTGTCTGCATTATCACAGAAAAAGAAGCGGAACTCCGCCAGTTTATTTTAAATGATCTCCACAGCGGTGCGACCATTTACGAATCCATCGGTGCCTACAATATGCAGAAGCGGAATGAGATTATTACAATTGTAGATAAATCCGAATATCAGAAATTGATGAATTATATGAGCCACGAAGATCCACTTGCTTTTATCACGGTGTATAATGTGTCGGATATGCGGTATCAACCGAAACGGTGATTTTTACCTCAAAAAGAGTAGCAATGAAACACTGCTACTCTCCTAATCCATCTAAATCAATTTTATAGATTGTATTCGTAAGCTCTGTATTCTCCAGAAACATAATCATATAAATTGGCATATAAACTCTTTTTCCCTCAATTTCAATATTCCCTTCCGAAAGAATATAAGCTTCTTCTATCTTGTAATTTTCATTTTTCAGAACATTGTTTAATGCAGAGTGCCTTTTATAGTCCTTACCGGATTTAATTTCCAAAGGTACCACTTTTCCATCCAGTTCAATTACAAAATCTAGCTCTCCCTGCTGTTTGCTGTTAAAATAATATTCCTTATGCCCCTTCGCTAATAATTCCTGCGCAACAACATTTTCAAAGAGAGCTCCATTATTGATTGCTTTTTCCTTATTTAAAATAGCAAGTTTAACCTGATTGGAATAACAGCTTGTAAGCAGTCCAACATCTGAAAAAAACAGTTTAAACAGATTTCGGTTTTCACTAATGATCAGAGGCAATTTGGGCTCACTGATATTGTATACAGGAATTGCCACTCCTGCATCTTTTAACCAAAGAAAATCATTTTTTAACCGGTCATAACTCATGCCTTTTTCAATTGCATTTAATTGAAAACGCTTATTTTTCTGATCTAACTGTCCTGGCATTGCATCGTATATTTCCTGCAATTTGAGTTTATAATTTTTTTCATATTTTGAAAAATCTGTTTTATACAATCGTATAATTTTTTCATGTACTTTGGCGACTTTTGCCAGATCATTTGTTTCCAGATAAACAGCAACCGCTTCCGGCATTCCGCCAACAATCAGATATAAATAAAACAGATCCAGCATTTTGGAATGAATAAAATCATCCACCGGGTTTCTCTTTTTAAAATGACCTTCCAACATGAGAATTACATCATTTTTCACCCCTGCTGCCCGGACAAACTCTTTAAAATCCAACGGATACATATCATAGATTTCAAGGTATCCAACCGGAGCTGATCTTAAATCATTTAATTCTACTCCCAGCAATGAACCACTCATAATATATCGAAATGTACCATCCTCTACCAGAAATTTTATTCTTGTAACGATATCTTTAAATTCCTGAATTTCATCTAAAAAAATAATTGTCTTCCCCTGCTCCAATGGCTCCTTCGCCACTACACTCAAACGCATCAATAACTCTTTTGCATCTTTTGCCCCGGCAAACAAATTGACAAGTTCAGGCTGCTCTATAAAATTAAATTCTATATATGGATATCCGCTTTCTTTCAGACATTGTCTTATTAGATACGTTTTTCCGATCTGTCTTGCTCCCGTCAGCAAAAAGGCATCATTTCCATGTGTAATCCATTCATTTACAGCCAGCTTAGCTTTCCTTTCAATCATGATTTCCTCCTGCTATTTCACAATTCGTAATTTTTCCAACCCTCTTTTATACATAATATTTAATTTTTCTAACCTTATTATACCTGTTTTTTCAATTTTTCCAACCTTATTCTGTTCACTTTTTTCAATTTTTCTAACTTTATGATATCTACTATTTGCAATGTTTATCTAATAAAATAGAAAAGCAGTTTTATGTGCTTCATTTCTACATGTAACTGCTTCTATTGATTTCCTTTTATGGATAAAGCGTGCTTTTACAATTAATTTCTAATATTCATTATAGTATATTTTCAAACCGAATATACTGTAAGATCATCTCCACCGCATTTTCAATCCCAATTTTTCCGGTATCGATGCAAAGATCGTATTCATTTCCATCGCCCCATTTGGTAGATGTGCACTGTTCCTGGAATGCGGCACGTTTCTCATCGACTTCCTGAATATTTTTCAGGGCTTCTTTCTCTGATATCTGATCCCTCTTCTGTAATCTCTCACATCTGATTTCTCTGTCTGCATGCAGATAAACGGAAACGCAGTCCTTGTCATCTCTGTAAATATGATTCGCACATCTTCCAATAATGATGCAATTTTCCTGTTCCGTCAGCTCTTTTACAAAATCAATATAGCGGTCTCTCGGATTTGTCGCTCCATAGCTCATTGCAATACTGTAAAGGAAACTGTCGATTGGCTTTTCATTTAAAAAGTTGGCATTTTCGTCGTAGACGTTTCTCTTTTTTGCCTCTTCCACAAATCTTTTCTTGTCAAATATCTCCAGATGAAGCTTCTCTGCCAAAGCCTCTGCAATTTCATGTCCGCCACTTCCACACTGTCTTGCAATTGTTATTTTCATAATGATCGCCCTGCCCTTTCCTTATGTTTTATACTAAAACATTCTTTTGTCTTGTATTAAAAATTCCCCAGAAAGTATATAACACTCTCCGGGGAATTTCCAGCATTTCTTTTATTTTGCAATATCAAGACGAACCAGCGCCTTGCGAAGTGCAAACTCTGCACGCTTCACATCGATCGCCTCGGTCTTATTTGCGAGACGTTCTTCGGCACGCTTCATTGCTGCTTCAGCACGACCTTTATCGATCTCATCCGGCCATTCTGCAATCTCTGCAAGAAGGGTTACTTTATCTGGCAGAATCTCTGCAAAACCGGAATGCACTGCTGCGATCACATCATCTTCACCTGTTTTGTGAATCTTCACAACACCCGGTGCTAAAACAGTGGTCAGTGGAATGTGTTTCTTGTATACACCAATCTCACCAACAGCAGTTGTAAATTCGATCATGTCTCCCTCACCTTTATAAAAGATTCGATCCGGAGTGATGATCTCTACGGTAAAAATCTTATTTTCCTCTGCCATAATAATCCTCCACCTTAAGCGTTCATACGAGCGCGTACTTCATCGATGCTTCCTGCATTTAAGAAGTAACTTTCTGGAACATCATCATGTTTTCCTTCCAGGATTTCCTTAAATCCACGAACTGTTTCTGCGATTGGAACATATTTTCCTTCCAGACCAGTAAACTGTCCTGCTACGAAGAATGGCTGGGATAAGAATCTCTGTACCTTTCTCGCACGGTTAACGACAAGTTTATCATCCTCTGATAACTCGTCCATACCAAGGATTGCGATAATATCCTGAAGTTCTTTGTATTTCTGTAAAATTTCCTGTACACCACGGGCAACTTCAAAGTGCTCCTGACCAATGATACGTGGATCAAGAATACGGGAAGTAGATGCCAGTGGATCTACGGCTGGGTAAATACCTAACTCTGCAATCGAACGCTCCAATACGGTTGTTGCATCCAGATGAGCGAATGTTGTTGCCGGAGCCGGGTCAGTTAAATCATCGGCTGGCACATAAACTGCCTGTACGGATGTGATGGAACCGTTCTTTGTAGATGTGATTCGCTCCTGGAGCGCACCCATCTCTGTCTGTAAAGTTGGCTGGTAACCTACGGCTGAAGGCATACGTCCTAACAGCGCGGAAACCTCGGAACCTGCCTGTGTGAAACGGAAAATGTTATCAATGAATAAAAGTACGTCTTTTCCACCCTTATCACGGAAGTACTCTGCCATGGTAAGACCGGTAAGTGCAACTCTCATACGTGCTCCTGGTGGCTCGTTCATCTGTCCGAACACCATGGTTGTCTTATCAATAACGCCTGATTCTTTCATTTCATAGTAAAGGTCATTTCCCTCACGTGTACGCTCTCCTACACCTGTGAATACAGAATATCCACCGTGCTCAGTAGCGATATTGTGGATCAACTCCTGGATCAATACGGTCTTACCTACACCGGCACCACCGAACAATCCGATTTTACCACCTTTCTGGTATGGGCAGAGAAGGTCAACGACTTTGATACCTGTCTCTAACATTTCCTGAGAAGTTGCCTGCTCTTCAAAAGCAGGAGCTTTTCTATGAATAGGCCATGTCTCAACACCCGTTGGTGGATCGATCTCGTCAATAGGATTTCCCAGAACATTGAACATACGTCCAAGAGTATTCTCACCTACAGGAACGCTGATTGGAGCGCCTGTAGCGATCGCATCCATTCCACGTACGAGTCCGTCTGTAGATCCCATGGCGATACATCTGACAATATCATCACCCAGATGCTGTGAGACTTCTACTACCAGTTCTTTTCCATCTTTGGTAGGAACTTTGATAGCATCGTTGATCTCAGGCAGGTTGCCTTCTGTGAACTTGATATCCAGAACGGCACCAATAATCTGGGTAATTTTACCTATATTATTTGCCATGCTATAATTCTCCTTGTTTATTATTCTTTCCTCCTAAAGTGCGCAGATTGCTGCTTATCTAGGAGATTGCTGACGCGCCTGCTATGATCTCAGTTAATTCCTGAGTGATAGCGCCCTGACGCGCTCTGTTATACTTCAGAGTCAAATCGCTGATCATTTCTTCTGCATTACTTGTTGCAGAATCCATCGCCTGCATTCTCGCTCCATTTTCACTGGCTACAGCTTCTACCAATGCGCCATAGAAAAGACTGGTGACATATTTTGGAATGATCATATCCAGTGCTTCTTCTGTGGTTGGCTCATAATTCATAAGAATATTTGAATCTGTATCCTCCGCTACGTCCCCTGCCTCAATCTCAACCGGAAGCAGTTTGATAAGCTTCGGCTCATGGCTGACGGTATTTTTAAAATGCGTGTAAGCAAGATAAATCTCGCCAATCTCACCGTCTGAGAATGACTGCAGGATCTTTTTACAAAGAGCTGCTGCATCCTCATAGGAAGGAGATTCGATCATTGCGGAATCCTCCAGTTCAATATGGTAACCACGGCGCTCTAATGCTTCACGTCCTTTATTACCAATTGCATAGATCAGAAGATCCTCTTTGTTCAAATCACTTCCTGTAATCAGCTTTACAATATTGGAGTTGTAGCCTCCGGCAAGTCCACGGTTAGACGTGATCACAACCACTGCCTTTTTCGTGGATTCTCCGGATTTTAAATATGGATGATTAATGTTTCCGGACTTTGCAAGCATAGAGCTGACAGTCTGATACATATAATTAAAATATGGATTCGTCTGTTCTGCTCTTCCCTTTGCTTTCTGTAACTTTACAGTAGAAACAAGTTTCATGGCTTTGGTGATCTGCTGCGTACTCTGTATGCTGCCTTTTCTTCTTTTAATGTCCTTCATTGAGGCCATAAGAAAAACCTCCCTCCGCCTACTTTAAAAAGTCCGCTTTGCATTCTTCGATTGCTTTTACAAGTTTTGCTTCTGTCTCATCACTGATGACTTTTTCAGTACGGATTGCCTCTGGCACTTCCGGATACTTGGTATCAACATATTCAAATAATGCTTTCTCAAAATCAAGAATCTTCTCAACCGGAATGTCGATCAGGTACTTCTTGGTAGCTGCATAAATGATCATAACCTGTTTTTCAACTGGCATTGGCTGATACTGAGGCTGTTTTAAAATCTCACGGATTCTTTCACCCTGTGCAAGCTTCTCGGTAGTATCTGCATCCAGCTCGGAACCGAACTGTGCGAATGCTGCCAACTCACGATACTGTGCAAGTTCCACACGGATAGGTGCTGCGATCTTCTTCATCGCTTTGATCTGGGCAGAACCTCCAACTCGGGATACGGAAAGACCTGCGTTGATCGCTGGTCTGAAACCGGAGTTGAACATCTCTGTTTCCAGATAAATCTGACCATCTGTGATGGAAATTACATTTGTAGGAATGTATGCTGATACATCACCGGCCTGTGTCTCGATAATTGGAAGTGCTGTTAAAGAACCTCCGCCTAATTTATCAGAAAGACGAGCTGCACGCTCTAACAGTCTGGAGTGTAAGTAGAATACATCACCTGGATAAGCCTCACGTCCTGGTGGTCTCTTAAGAAGCAGGGAGAGTGTACGGTATGCAGCTGCATGCTTACTCAAATCATCGTAAACAATGAGAACATCCTGTCCTGCTTCCATCCATTCCTCACCAATCGCACATCCTGCGTATGGTGCAATATACTGTAATGGTGCTAATTCACTTGCAGTTGATGCTACAACTGTAGTGTAAGACATCGCACCAAATTCTTCTAATGTCTTAACAAGAGATGCAACGGTAGAAGCTTTCTGACCAATTGCAACGTAAATACATTTTACGTTCTGTCCCTTCTGGTTGATAATTGTATCGATTGCGATCGCTGTTTTACCGGTCTGTCTGTCACCGATGATCAACTCACGCTGTCCACGTCCGATTGGAACCATGGAATCGATCGCTTTAATACCTGTCTGCAACGGTGTATCTACTGATTTTCTGGAAATAACACCGGATGCAACACGTTCGATCTGGCGGTATCTGTCTGTTTCAATAGGTCCTTTGCCATCAATTGGCTGTCCTAATGCATTGACTACACGTCCTAACATAGCGTCCCCGACTGGAACTTCAACAACTCGTCCGGTTGTCTTTACAGTATCACCCTCGTTGATATTCTTCTGGTTACCGAGCAATACGGCACCAACGTTATCTTCCTCAAGGTTTAATACCATTCCATATACTTCGCCAGGGAACTCTAAAAGTTCGCCCTGCATTGCATTATCAAGACCGTGAATACGTGCGATACCATCTGCCACCTGAATTACGGTACCAACGTCAGCTACTTCTAACTGCGCTGCATAACGTTTGATCTGTTCTTTAATAACGGAACTTATTTCTTCTGGTTTTAAATTCATGAAGCGCATTCACCTGCTTTCAACTGTATTTTGGATAACTCGCGTGTCAGATCATATAATTTGGTCCGAACACTGCTGTCAACGACTCTGTCGCCGATACGGATCACCATTCCGCCGATCAATTCGGAATCGACATCATAATGCATTTCAAATTTCACATACTTTGTTGTCTCTAATAACCGCTTTTCCACTGCTGCCTTCTGTGCATCGGATAACTCCATTGCGGAAGTCACATAAGCAGTTCCGATATTCTTGTATTCTTTTACTTCATCAATAAAGTAAGTAAATACACTGTCCACCTGTTCAAAGTGTCCTTTATCCACGATCATGCGGAGAAGTCCAACAAGTTCTTCGGAAACTTTTCCTGTAAAAATGTCTGTGATGATCTTGATTTTTTCTTCTTTTACGATTTTTGGATGACTCATTAATTTGAAGAGTTCTTTGTTTTCTTCAATGGCGGTCTGTGCCGCTTTGACTTCATCCAGGAACTCATCAAGCTGGTTTTTCTCCAAAGCTACCTCAAACAATGCGTCACCGTATGTTTTTGATACTAGCTTTGCCATGTTGATTCACCCATTTCTTTCAATGTCTCTTCTACCAGCGTATCCTGAACTGTAGCATCAATATTGGCAGCTACAACTTTTGCAGCCATCATAGATGCAACTGTGATCATTTCCTGTTTTACCTCATCCATTGCACGTTTCTTGGAAAGCTCTGCTTCCTCGTTCGCTCTCTGGATGATCCGAGCAGCCTCTTCCTTGGCTTCGTCCACAATTTTTGCTTCGTTTTTCAAAGCTTTCTGGCGGGCTTCGCTTAAAATCTGTTCTGCCTCTTTATCTATATTTTTCAGCTTCGCTTCGTACTCTGCTTTTAAAGCAGCGGCATCCTTCTTATCTGCAAGTGCGGTGTCGATATCTGTTGCGATCTTCTCCTGTCTGTCCTTAAGCATCTTACGGACCGGATTGAATAACAGATATGACAGGGCTAAAAACAGGAAGAAAATAGCGATTGCAAGAAGTACGGTGTCATGCAGAAGCTGGAAATCCAGATTAAAAAGTCTTGTCATTTCCTCCAAGGTCTGGCCTCCTTTCCGTTTATTTTAGCTTTTCCCAAAACTTCTTATACTAATGGTTTTACGAAAAGTAATAACATAGCGATCAACAGACCATAAAGACCTGTTGTCTCTGCTACAGCCTGACCTAAAAGCATGGTAGACATGATATCACCTTTTGCGCCTGGGTTTCTACCAACGGCTGCTGCTGCATGTCCTGCTGCGATACCCTGTCCAATACCAGGTCCGATACCTGCGATAACTGCTAAACCTGCTCCGATTGCTGAGCATGCTAAAATTAAATCCTGTCCTGTAATATTCATATTGAATTCTCCTTTTCTACTCTTGTTCGTAATTCTGGCTGATATAAGTCATTGTCAGCATACAGAATACATAGGTCTGAATTGCTCCTGAGAACAAATCAAAGTACACATGAAGGGCTGCCGGCCAGATAATCGCAATTTTGCTCAATAAGCCGTATACAAGCGCCATCATAACGGTTCCTGATAATACGTTTGCAAACAAACGTAATGACAGGGAAATCGGTACCGCAATCTCACTGATCACATTGATTGGGAACCAAATAGGCAGCCATGGTGGTAATGGCGAACACATGTCTACCCAGATCTGTTTCAACGGCAGATTTTTGAACTGCGTGATATGGATCAGGAAAAATGTAATAAGACCAAGTGCAAGTGTTGTACCATAATCGGCTGTTGGTGGTCTTAAACCAAACAGTCCGGAGATATTACTCATAAAAATGAAAATAAAGATTGTGCTGATATAATTCACAAACTTCGGACCAGCTACTTTACCCATCGTGCCCATAACTACACCATCCAACTTTTCAACGATGAGTTCAATGACATTCTGAAAGCCATCCGGTACTTCTGTCGCATGTTTGATCTTACGGTTTGCAATCACTGCAAAGATCAGGATCACAAGCATAACGATCAGAATGCATACATGGGATGTTGTAATCCACACAGTATGTCCAAACAGCTGATAGGAGAACAGTCCATGGATCATAAAGTCAATATCATCCGCTCCACCAGACATTAGGATTGCGTTACTCACGTTCTCACCTCCTCCTTTCTCGTTTTTAATTGTCGCTGCTTTCGGAAGGTGCCTCCACTCTTCCCTGCAGTTTTAAAACAAATTTATGTGTAAAGGGCTGAAGATAAGCAGATATCTTCAATCCCAGGACACCGATAAAAGCTGTAAATAAATTACCAAGATTAAACTTCATCATGACAAAAAAGACGATCACAACGATCACATACCGCAAAATTGACTTAGCAATGATCTTTGCCTGTGCATGCTCTCCGCCATAAATTTCAACGGCATCCCGAAGTACGATTGCCATGTTGACCGCCATTCCCACAGCCAATGCAATTCCGATCACCAGTCCCGTTGTGTACCGCAGCTTGTCCGTCACAAACCATACACCTGCAAGTTCCACGACAATCCCATATACTATAATACCTAGAACAAGCTCTGGTAATGCATCGTTTAGTCTCTTTAACATCTTACTTCTTCCTGTCTTTTCTGCCTAATCCATAAATCTTTTTTGCCATCTTGTAAATATTGGTGAAACCCGCCAATGCCCCTATGACAAAAAACGGGATCGTAATCCACAAAATATCATATTTCCTGCCGAGCCATATGCCGAACATCATGCAAAGTACAATGGGAACGATCATATTCAGCCCAAACTGTAAAATCAGTGTCAGTGACTGAAACACTTTTTTCTGATTCTTCATAAGTGATGTTCTCCTCTCTGCTGTCCTTCTATGGTCTGCGGTTAAAGTCTGATCGTAATCTCTCTGTTGGTATGTTCATACTTTTGCATCACGACTCCTGCAGCCTTTAACATGCGCTTGGATGCCACAACAGACGGCGTTCCGTCATACTTGTCGCTGTCGTACACAATTCTCTTAATTCCCGCCTGAATAATTGCTTTTGCACATTCATTGCATGGGAATAACGAAACATAAATCGTCGAGCCTTCCAGACTTCCACCACGGTAATTTAAAATTGCATTCAGCTCACTGTGTGTGGTAAACAGGTATTTGTTCTCCAGCGGAGCACCTTCCCGTCCCCATGGGAATTCATCATCCGAACAGCCTGTTGGCAGTCCGTTGTATCCCATCGATAAAATCTTATGATCTGCACTTACAATACACGCCCCTACCTGTGTGTTCGGGTCCTTGGAGCGCATGCCGGTAAGCATTGCCACACCCATAAAATATTCATCCCAGCTGATGTAATCTTTGCGTTTCTCACTCATATCTATTCCTCTCAGAAAAACGGATATTTCTCTGGATTATTTTGTTCCGAAAATTCTGTCTCCGGCATCGCCAAGACCCGGAACAATATATCCATGCTCATTCAGATGATCATCCAGCGCACCGATATAAATATCTACGTCCGGATGTGCTTCCTGCATTTTTTTCACTCCTTCCGGAGCTGCGATGATAACCATAAGGTGGATATTTTTTACACCTTTGTCTTTCAACATCTGGATTGCTGCTGCGGAAGATCCACCTGTTGCAAGCATTGGGTCAACAACAAATACTTCACGGTTTGCGCAGTCATCCGGTAATTTGCAGTAGTACTCTACCGGCTCTAATGTTTCAGGGTCACGGTACAATCCGATATGTCCTACCTTTGCGGCTGGGATCATTGCAAGCATTCCGTCTACCATTCCAAGACCTGCACGTAAAATAGGTACGACTGCAAGTTTTTTACCCTTTAATTCTTTTACAGTTGCATGGCAGATTGGTGTATCGATCTCAACATCTGTCAGCTTCAGATCTCTGGTTGCCTCATAGCACTCTAACATTGCAACCTCGCTTACAAGTGTACGGAAATCCTTGGAACCTGTATCCGTTCTTCTCATAATTCCAATTTTGTGCTGGATTAATGGGTGATCCATTACTACTACTTTTGACATGTTTTTTATTCTCCTTCGTTTAAAAGTTTTACTAATTTTATGATTGATTTCCTCATGGTCTCATAACACAGCCCATAAGACTGCAGTGATCCGCCATAAGGATCTAAAATCTCTAATTCATCACCGACAAGTTCTGTCAGTACATATACATTTTCTTCTCTGGCACTTGGGTATTTTTCAAAAATCTTCTCTAACTGGCTGTGCTCCATCGTGAGTACGAGCGTATCATCTGTAAAATCTTCATCCTCAAGCTGCGTGGATGTGAAATTCTCCCAGTTAATTCCATTGCTGATCATCACTGCCTCTGCCTTCTGATTCAACGGCTCCGGGAAAAGTACAACTAAGCCTCTGCACTCTATTGTCACCGGATGCTTTAATGTGTATTCACTTAAAATCCCTGCTGCCATGGGCGCACGGGATGTGCCGCTCTCTGCCACAAACAGGATTCGGTTATATTGTTTCATATAAATCATGCCTTTCTGATCTCTGCATCGGTCATCAAAACTACACATGTAATACTTGATGTCCCGCCGCCTTCAAAAGACGGTTCATGATTGCCTGTCCAATCCTTGGTGTTGCAAAACTCTCTGAATAGATTGCATCTACATTCCAGTCATCAAATTCCCTTAAAATCTTATAGAGATGCTGCGCGATCGCATCTTCATCCGCCCGCGCTCCAATGCTCACAACAATATCTGCCTGATACTGGTCTTTTGTCTCATCCGTTGCGATCACTCCGACTTTCAGACCATTTTTCTGCTTTTCGGCTACGAGTTCGTTAATCTTTTTCACAACGTTCTCTGCCTCGCCATCTACAAGCACAAGATCTGCTTTCGGTGCATAATGTTTGTATTTCATTCCAGGTGCTTTCGGCTTTGTGAGCGAATCCGAGGCTATAATTCCCGGATCGATCTTCACTTCCTCACCAAGAACCTCTTCTAACATTTCTTTCGTGATATAACCAGGGCGTAAGATCATCGGAGTATCTTCGGTCAGATCAATGATCGTTGACTCAATGCCGATTCCTACCGGTCCTCCGTCTAAGATCATCGGTATCCTGCCATCCAGATCAAGCTTCACATGGGAAGCCTCTGTCGGGCTTGGCTTGCCGGATGTATTTGCACTTGGTGCTGCAATCAGGCATCCGCTTTCCTCAATTAATTTTAATGCTACCGGGTGTTTTGGCATACGGATTGCTACGGTCTCCATACCGCCGGTCGTCTCATATGGTACTTTTTCATTCTTCCAGACGATCATCGTGAGCGGTCCCGGCCAGAATGCGTCTGCCAGCTTTTCTGCCTGAGCAGGAACTTCTTTTGCAATGGAAACAAGTTCCTCAAATTTGCAGATATGCACGATCAGGGGATTGTCTGATGGCCGTCCCTTTGCCGCATATATCTTTTTTGATGCTTCCGGATGCAGTGCATCTGCACCCAGGCCATATACGGTCTCTGTTGGAAACGCTACCAGTTCTCCTTTTCGGATGAGTTCTGCCGCTTCTTTCATTTCATTTTCGTCTATCTGAAATGGATCTATTTTTACAACTTTAGTCTGCATGTTATTCCTCCGAACATTCATGTATTATTATCTCACAATTCCAAAAATTAGGCAACATACTTGCTATGTTTTTCTAAATGTGGCATAATAATTTTGATTAGGTAAAGAATATTCATGTAGCAGTTATTTTTAAATAATAACTGCTTCTTTTCCGATATTTTATGTATTGGCAGGAATATCAGCAATCTTTCTTACAGGAGGGAGATCGTTATGAAAATTACAAAATCTGAATTTGGAACTACCAAAAACGGTTCCACTATTAATTTATTTCATTTGGAAAATACAAGCGGCGCTTATGTTGAGATCATTGACTTTGGCTGCCGCCTCACAAAAATTGTTGTTCCGGACCGCAATGGTGATCCGGTAGATGTGTGCCTTGGCTTCTCAACAGCTGATCACTATGCAGACGACGATGCAAGCCTCGGAGCTGTGGTAGGCCGGGTTGCCAACCGTATCAAAGATGGTCATTTCTCACTGAACGGAAAAGAATACCAGCTTGCCATCAACAACGGAACCAACCATCTCCACGGTGGTATCATCGGTTACGGTTCTAAGATCTGGGAATCGAAGATCAAAGATGACAAATTAATTTTTACCATGAATTCAGCAGATGGGGAAGAGGGATATCCTGGAAATCTGACACTGACCGTCACTTATGGATGGTCCGAGGACAATGAACTTTCGATTCTTTACGAAGCTTCCACGGATGCGGATACACTGCTCAATGTGACAAATCATGGTTATTTTAACTTAAACGGTGAGGGACATGGCGATATTATGTCGCACGAATTATTTATTGACGCAGATGAGATCACAGAGCTTGATGACTCCCAGGCTCCAACCGGAAAGTTTATCCCGGTAGATGGCACTCCATTTGATTTCCGCACCATGCACACCATCGGAAAAATGTACAACTCCGATTATGAGCAGTTGAAAAAATTCGGCACTTACGATCATAACTTTGTCATTAACGGAACCGGCCTCAGGGAGGCTGCCGTTCTCCAGTCAAAAGAGACCGGAATCCGCATGACCTGCTTTACTGACCAGCCTGGTCTGCAGCTTTATGTTGCAAACCAGCCGATGAAGATTCCTGGAAAAGAAGGTGTTCCATACGCAGAGCACTCCAGTGTCTGCCTGGAGACACAGCACTATCCTGACGCGATCAACCACGAGAATTTTCCAAGTATCGTGCTTCATCGGGACGAGAATTTCCGTTCCAAAACGCTATATCATTTCTCAACTTTTTAAAATTTTTATTATTGATCACTATTTATCATTAACGTTTTTATTATCGTGTATTTTAATGGCTTGTGCTAATTAAAATACACGATTTTTCATGTTATAGACTTGTAAACCGTGTCCGTTTGTATTAGAATGTGAGTTAAAGTTATCGGCGACGATAACCGCACATCATTTATGATGTGATGCGTATTACTGATACGCAGAATAATGATTTTTATTTAATTATAAGGAGGGAATATCAATGGCATACGTAATTTCTGATTCATGCGTTAGCTGTGGAACTTGCGAACCAGAATGTCCAGTAGGCGCTATCAGCCAGGGAGACAGCCAGTTCGTTATCGATGCAGGTTCTTGCGTTAGCTGCGGAACTTGTGCAGGAGTTTGTCCTACAGGAGCTATCAGCGAAGAATAATTCGTGATAGGCTTTGCAAAAGTACATAAGAAAAACCGTCAGGCTTCTGACGGTTTTTTCTTTGTCCATTTTTTTAATAATGGTGTCTTTTTCTTTTTTAAATTGCCACGAATTGCTTCATCCAACTGCCGGAAACGTTCCTCTTCCAGTTCCTCCCGCTCCCTCATCAGATAATTCATCTCCTTGAGCACCTGTTCCCCCACATCTTCACTGATGGTCTTGCTTAAACTTTCATTATTTGCTGCAATCGCCTTGCCCACAATATCAGTCATGAGCTCCGTAAATTGTGCCATGCGGTCCGTATTGTCCAATATACTTTGCTTTGCCTCTGCCAAAGCTAAGGTCTCCGGTTTTTTAAAATAAACCTGATGTTTTTTTACGCCATCGGGCTTATCTGTATCATTTCCGGTAAGTTCCGGAAGTCTCTGCTCCATATCACCATTATGTACGATCATTTTTATGGCTTTGAGCTGATAGCCCTTCTCTTTTAATTCTTTGATATATTGAAATTCTTTGATATTTTCCTGTGTATAGTAACGGTGTCCCATTTCGTTTCGCGGAATGTTTAACTCCAATTCATCTTCCCAGTAACGCAATACATGCGATTCCACATTTACCATGCTGGATGCATCTGAAATCATATACCGTACTTTTTCCATATTTTCCTCCCTTTAAGCTTACCATTATTATAAGCGTCGCAGGACAAGCCCTCAAGGAAAATCGGTCGCCTTTTTCAGACAAAAATCGGGGTGTTATACAAATTCCGACAGAAAAACAAAATCTTTTTTCTGCCGGAAACTGCACAACACCCCGACGGTACTGATTAATTTTTCTCCATGTTGGCAAACTTGGTATACTGAGGTAACCATACCAGATTGACGGTTCCGATCGGACCATTTCTCTGTTTTGCAATGATGATCTCGGAAATACCTTTCATCTCCGAATCATGATTGTAGTAATCGTCTCGGTAAATAAACATAACCACATCGGCATCCTGCTCGATCGCTCCGGACTCACGAAGATCCGACAACATCGGTCTGTGATCCGGTCTCTGTTCAACGGCTCGTGACAACTGTGACAATGCGATCACCGGAACAGACAGTTCACGCGCCAATGCTTTTAAAGAACGGGAGATATCTGAAATCTCCTGCTGACGTGAATCGCTTCCCTTGCCGGAACCGGACATTAACTGCAAGTAGTCGATGATGATAAGTTTTAAATCATGCTCTAATTTATATTTACGGCACTTGCTTCTCATCTCTGCAATGGAGATACCCGGTGTATCATCGATGATCAGCTTGGAATTACCGATCGTTCCTGCTCCCTCGATCAGCTTTTCCCAGTCGCTGTCCGAGAGGTTACCGGTACGCAGAGCCTGTGCATCCACTCTTGATTCCAGAGAGAACAGACGGTTTACCAGCTGTTCTTTCGACATCTCCAAAGAAAAAATTGCGGTACACATATCTTCATGGAATGCCACATACTGCGCAATATTCAATACAAACGCTGTTTTTCCCATAGACGGACGCGCCGCGATCAGAATCAGGTCGGAAGGCTGTAAACCGGCAGTCCGATAGTCAAGATCGATAAATCCGGTTGGAATACCGGTTACCGTTCCGGAAGTCTTTGCTGCATTTTCAATCTTCTCCAGCGCATTCATAACAACCTGACGGATTGGGACATAGTCCCCACCGCCACCTCTTGTGGAGAGCAGATCAAATACTTTCTTCTCCGTCATATCCATGACCGTATCAATACTTTCCTTACCGGCATAACACTCATTCTCAATCTCTTCATTCAATCGGATGAGTCTGCGCCGCATGGAATTGTCTTTTACAATTTTTGCATAATACTTAATATTTGCAGAAGTCGGAACCGCATCCAAAAGTTCTTTCACATAGGAAAGACTTGAGATTTCCTCCGGCACCTCTTTTTCTTTTAATTTGTTCTGTAAGGTAATGAGGTCGACTGGAAGCCCTTTGCTGTAGAGTTCTATCATGGCATCAAATAAGATTCCATACTGTTTATGATAAAAATCATCACTCGTCAGCATCTCCATCGCCGTCAATATCGCATCTTTGTCCATGATCATGGAACCAATGACAGACTGTTCTGCATCCAGACTGTTTGGCATGCTTCTCTTGATCAGAGTCTCCTCCATGAGATCCTCCCTATAATTCTACTACATGAACGGCAAGTTTTCCGGTTACTTTTGTGTGAAGTTTTACCGGAACTTCCACAACGCCAAAGCTTCTGATTGGCTCCGCAAGCTGCATTTTCTTCTTGTCAAGTTCTAATCCAAGCTGCTCCTTTGCCGCTGCTGAGATCTCTTTTGTAGAAACAGAACCAAAGGTTCTTCCGCCTTCACCGGCTTTCATCTTAACAGTTACTTTCTTATCTTTTAAATTTTCCGCCATTGCAAGCGCTGCCTCGTAATTCTCCTGTGCAACTTTATCTGCATGCTGATTCTGTAATTTCAGATCATTTAAGTTTTTGGCATTTGCTTCCACGCCTAATTTTTTCGGAAAAATAGCGTTGCGTGCGTAACCGTCACTGACATTGACAACGTCTCCCTTTTTTCCTAATGCTTTTACATCCTGTAATAATATTACTTTCATTCCTGAATATCTCCTTCTTTTATCATCTCATCAATGGTGTCCTGGATCATCCGCTTTGCCTCCTGGATCGTACAGTTCGTCAACTGCGCTCCCGCAACGTTTAAGTGGCCGCCGCCACCCACACGTTCCATAATGAGCTGGACATTGATCTCGTCAATGGATCTTGAACTGATATAGATTTTTCCCTGATACTCCGTCAAAACGAAGGATGCCTTAATTCCCACAATATTTAATAATTCATTTGCAGCCTGTGCTCCTACAATTGTAGGGCTTTCGATATTATCCGCCGGGCACACAGAGATTGCAAATGCTCCCCGGTAGACCTCTGCATGACGGACTGCCTCGGCTCTCGCCTTATAAGCAGTCATATCATTCCGCAGCATTTTTCTGACTCGCGTGACTTCCGCTCCGGCTCTTCTGAGATATGCCGCTGCCTCGAAAGTGCGCACGCCCGTTTTTGTCATGAAATTATTGGTATCAATGAGGATGCCTGCGTAAATACAGTCTGCCTCACTCGGTTCCAGCTTAATATTTTCCGAAAAATACTGCAATACTTCCGCGATCATCTCGCATGCGCTCGACGCATATGGTTCGATATAGGAAAGTACCGGATTTTCAATGACTTCACTGTTCTGTCTGTGGTGATCGAATACACAGATCGTGTCGGTACGGTTTAACAGCTCCGGGCATTCTGTGTAGCTCGGACGGTTTGTATCCACAACCATGACCAGTGTATTCTTATTTGTGATCAGAAGCGCCTCTTCATTCTTAATGAATAAATCTGCCGGGTAACCTTTTTCTTCCGTAAAACATTCTACCAGCGGTCGGAGGGATGTCGTGACTTCATTCAATACGATCTGCGCCTTCTTGCCAAGCACACGGGCTGCGCAGTACACACCGATCGCTGCGCCTAAAGAATCTACATCGCTGATCGTATGTCCCATAATGACCACATGTTCACGGCTCTCGATGATCTCGCGGAGTGCATGAGCCTTTACTCTGGCTTTTACTCTGGTGTTACGCTCTACCTGTTTTGCCTTGCCTCCGTAATAAGTGACTTCCTCGCCTTCTTTTACAACGACCTGATCGCCGCCACGTCCTAATGCAAGGTCAATTCCCATGCGGGCGTACTCGTAATTCTGTGTATAGCTGACACCTCCGGCACCGACTCCGATACTTAAGGTGATCGCCATCTCATTTCCGACTTTGATGCTCTTGACATCCTCGATCAGCTTAAACTTATCTGCTGAGAGCTGCTCTAAATACTTGTATTTGAATACAACAAAATATTTATCTTTCTCGATCTTACGCACCAGGGCATCGATCTCTGTAAAATATTTATTGACCTTGCGGTCTACAAGTGCGATCAAAAGAGAACGTTTTACATCTTCGATACTGTCTAACGCTTCCTCATAGTTGTCAATATAGATCAGTCCTGCAACAAGCTTCTGCTCCTCGTTCTCTCTGATATAACGGTTCAGTTCTGTCTCGTCAAACAGATATATGGCAGTCAGATACTCATCCGTGTCGTTGATCGCCACGATAGCACTGTCCCTTGTCACGGAATCAAAATAAATGCGCTTCATGGAAATACGGTAATTGCGGTCATCCAGCATTACATTTATGGATCCTACCGCTTCGGACTTCTGCAGGATATCCTTGGTCAGGCTCGGAAATACTGTGGTCACTGACTTATGGTAATTTTTGTCCTTGCCTGTGATCTCTGTAAATTTTTCATTCATCCACAGAAATCTCGAATTATAATCCAGCAATGCATACGGAATCTCAAAATCATTCAAAAGCTGTTTCTGTACAGTTCCGTACTGTGTGGCAAAATTCACCAGCTCATTGATCAGAAGTGGTCTGTTCCGCCTGTTTGATATCAGTACAATGATAACGTATAAAACGATAAATCCTGAAAACTCTGCTCCCATCTGTATGTCCTGTGCATACATTGCAACATCCATCAAAATCAATACAATGGTGAGATACAAAGGCCAGTTCAAATATCTGCGAAGCTTTCCTTTTAATTTTATATTCGTTTTCTTCATATTCACACCCTTTAAAAATCCTGCAAAATAGTAACGATTTGTATTCCATTATATCATTTTCAGGGTATAATATAAAGCTTATTTTTCTGATTTAATTTCCCGATAAAGGTGTTTCACGTAAGATCAGATAATTTCCCTTATCCATATCATCAATAAAATTGTCTGCGATCATCTTTTTTCCGCAAAAATTTTCGTCCATGTCTTCCATAAATTCCATGTTCTCATTCTGATAACCTATGCCATCCTGATAATGGAAAACCCGAAATCCAGTTCCCTCTTCCCCGCCGTATGCCGGAAAAATAAGATCATGCCATCCGTCAGTCATCGTATCGCTCACATACACCGGAGTACGGACATACGCAAAACTCTCCAGCACCTGATATCCCTGTTCACTCTGCTCAAGGATCACTGCCGGATCACCGCCGTCACATTCCGTATATTCACCAACCACCACAGCAAGGATTTCCTCGGTTCCATCTTCATTCAGATCGACCATATCATAATAATAGCGCGTCTCCGCACAAAATTCCTCCGGTATCTGATAATAAGCAATCAGGAAATCCGCAAGTTCCTGGTTCTTCTCCCTGTCGGCATAAATCGTCTCTGTATCTGCCTCAGAAACAGGGTACTGTGTACGTTCCTGTTCTTTCTCTTCCGTCTCTTCTGTCTGACCTTCCGTTTCCGCTGCCGTATCAGGAACTGTTTCTGCTTTATCTGTCTCCTCTTTTTTACCGCATCCACATAACCATAAAACTGCCAGCAATGGAAGTATGATATATTTTCTCAATTTCTTTTTCATATTGTGTAATCCTTTTGTCAGTCTCTTCCGTTTTCCTTAAACTTATGAAAAAAGCCTATCACATTATAACAAAAAAAGTCTTTAAAAAAACATTAATTTTTCTAAAGACTTTTGTATTATTTAAATCACGTGTTTTTCCATCCATTTACCTGACAGGAAACGAATGGAGAAGATAATGCTTCGGATTCCCCAGTCTGCAAACATACCGATCCACACTGCGATCGGTCCAAATCCCTGAAAACGGATCAGATAAACCGCCAGTGCCACCCTGCAGAACCACATCGTGCACGTAGCTGTGATCATAGAAAATTTTACATCCCCCGCTGCTCTGAGTCCGTATGGAGGAATGAAAGACAGTGCCCAGAGGATCGGTTTTGCGATCGTGATCGCGATCAGCATCTGATAGCAGAGTTCCATGCTCTCAGCCTCCATTCCGGCAAGATGCATGATCGGACGGCTGATAAGGAATGTGACCGCACACGAAATAATCAGCACGATCTCTGCATATCCTGTTAATTTTATAATATAATATTTTGCTTCCTCTTTTCTTCCTGCGCCAAACGCCTGACCTGCCACGGTCATAAGTCCAATTCCCACAGCGATTGCTGCAATTCCATTGACATTTTCAAAAATTACCGTCATCGCCTGCGCCGCGATTGCCTGTGTTCCCAGGCTGGAAACCGTGGACTGGATTGCAAGTTTTCCAAACTGAAACATGCCATTTTCCACTCCGGCAGGGATACCGATCGCAAGTACTTTCCCGATCAGCGGAAAATCCGGCCGAATTGTGTGATATTGGTTCAGCACGATTTTCTGTTTTGGTTTTCGAAGGAAATACAAAACAACAATGGCACAGAACGCCCTTGAGATGAGCGTTGATATCGCCGCTCCTGCCACTCCCATATTACATCCGAAGATAAGGACTGCATTTCCAATGATATTCAACACATTCGAAATGATCGATATTTTCATCGGGAATTTGGAGTTTCCGCCTGCACGGTAAAAGGCTCCTCCTGCATTAAACAGGGCAATAAACGGATAGGAAGATGCCGTGATCAGGAAATAGATAATGGAATCCTCCATAACCGCAGGCTCCACAGCCCCAAAAATCAGACGTAACAATGGTCGGCAGAAGATCAGTCCGCCTGCCGTGATCGTTAAAGAAATCACGATCACAGTGAGGAAAATCTGCCTCGCCGCTTTGTTTGCGCCTCTCTCATCCCCTTTTCCCAGATAGTGGGAGCATATGATCGCCGCTCCGGTGGCAAGTGCTGCAAACACCTGGATTACAAGCGTATTGATAGAATCCACAAGTGAAACCGCTGACATTGCAACGCTTCCTACATTGCTCACCATCATGGTATCTGCCATTCCCATCAGGGAATTTAACATCTGTTCGACCATGATCGGGATGAGCAGCATCCATAATTCCTTTGTGGTAAACATGAGATTGTCCCAGTCGATTTTTGTGGCATCGCATAGTCTGTTCTTCATCTTTCCTTCCTTTTTATCAAAAATGATTCTGTACCGACACACAAAAAGACCAACTACCCGAGGATAATTGGTCTTTCCTGTTTTTTTCGTGTCAAACTTGTGTCAAATCACTTTTCCCGAACCCGGGAAGCCTTGATTTTCCT